>Ga0123357_10002222_pt1 | contig 21434 bp, 20 predicted proteins | sample TergutEmb28metaG_FD_89873 | JGI IMG/M metagenome (GOLD analysis project Ga0123357, IMG submission 89873) | Embiratermes neotenicus P4 segment gut microbial communities from Petit-Saut dam, French Guiana - Emb289 P4 | ecosystem: Host-associated > Arthropoda: Insects > Digestive system > Gut ... | reverse complement strand
TGTTTTTTAGCAGACGGAGTGTTTTTTTTTTTTTTGTATGCAAAAAATATGTTTAAAAAAAAAAAAAACACGGGGGGGGGGGGGGGGGAGGGAAAAAAAAAAAAAAAAAAAAAAAAAAAAAAAGGGGGGGGGGGGGGGGGGGGGTCGAGCAGTGTGCTACCCTCTGATCAGTAAAATGTCACTATCTGCATCTAGCTAGTGTCGGTTAGTAATTGAAATACGCTGGAATAATTGGATTTCGAGTACTGTATACTGCTGTGGCGTGATAATGAACATTTTGTTTGAAGCTGCGTAACATTTTTTGTCGTTGTACATTGAGTTCTTTTTCGGCCTCGTATTTCTGCTTGTTGTGAAGAGCCGGACTCTTCTTCCCTTCAGTTTGAGCCTGGTATGAATTACAACTATGTTTATGGCTACGCTGACCAGACACCTCGCTGTGTGTGACTGTCGTGTTATAGACCTTTCTGAGGTAGTTCAGTTGCAGATGTTATTGGTAGATGGAAATTGAAACCAGAATTCTTCATTTCGTTTCCATCAATGTATACATTTTTGTGTGTGAAATTAATTTCTGTTCAGTGTTCGTGTTCACTGCGCGTCTGTCGTTCAGCTGCCAACTGAGTTTGAAAGCTGAATTTTGTGCTGTGGAGAAACTTCTAAATCAGCTGGCGCGCTTTCTGGACAATGTAGTTATTGTTTGTGCTTGGTACATTAATTTCGAGGTTTATTTAGCGCACTTGTGTTCATTTTGATATCTGTTGTAGACTTATTTGTATTCATATGAAATGAAGGTAGTTGTGATGGTTTATTATGAGGTTAATTTCGATTATGATAATGATTCTCTATGTTTGGCAAATAGTCATGCAAATTTCGTCATTTGGAAACCGCAGCCTATAGATCTGTGTTGGCCTGTTATGGCCGAATGGATCATTCTGTGTTATATCCACTACAGAAACGACTGGCTTTCGTTAAATGTCCCTGCTTCGTATTGAATGCAATATATGATTCACGTTTTAAGCCAAAATTTCGATTTATTTTGAGACGCAGTTTTCTTTAATTTTCACTTTTTTTCACCACGTTGTCCAGTCAGTGAATTTAGTCTATGTTGGAACGATTTCCTTAGAACCTTTCTCTTATAATTGTCCATTGCCTTTAATAAAGACACTGCATAGAGTATAATAACCATCCTTTACAAAATACGAACATGCCTTCATAGTACATGCAAACGTGGTTCATCCAAGATTGCGTCCACTCTTCAACGTCTTCCTTCTTTTCTTAACTTGTCATATAATCTCCATTTTTTTATATCGTGTATTTAAAAAAGTAGCCAAAAATGCATTGATTACCGAATTTTATACGACCTAGATTATCTTTTGTCCGAAAGTCTTTCAGGATAAAATTCTTGGTTCGTCGCGTGAAAGAGCTATAGTTTTTATAATCAATACAAAAGCATCGCACTGTCGTTGAGCATCTGCGTCAGTCGTGTGATCCCTTTGCTCAACTGTCTGCAGTAGTTGCGCTAGCTGCCACTGCCTGCATTTACCTGCTGTCTGACACTGGTTGCGGGGAGTTTGCACTGCGCACTCTTAGAAGTTGCGCACTTTTACCCAATCTTACCTTATTTAAAACTGAAGGCACACCTTCTTCTTAAACGTTTTTTATATAACAAACGACTGCATTACTGTTACCAATTTTCTTCTCTCTGCAGAAGAGATAGGAGGACATGCAGCAAGAATGCGACGTAAGAAATGCGAACATTGGTTTTGGGGTCATATGGGATATCTAAGCCTATATGGGAGGACGGTACTAAAGAATGTCTTAAATATTAGTGGTGATGGGATGTGGAATGGATGCACCTGGCTCAGGTGGACTTTTGCCAACACGTTTATTTCCCATTAAATTCTTCGCCTGTTGAACGATGGTCAGTCTGAGTAGGGCACACTGCGGTTTGGAGTAAATATGTTGGAAAAGTCTTTAAATTACTTAGATAAGAGGCAGACTACTTATAAACGTAACATGGAGGCACGTTCGCTTAACAGTTGTTGCCGTGGAAAATCTATACGTGTTATACATTCTGAGTGTTTGTTTTTAGCCATAGTTATCCAGCATGCAAAGCGCATGAGCCGTATGACATTGTGATCTGTGTCCTGTCTGGCTCTACCATATTTTTCTACATCATCTCATATACAGCACGATTTAAAAAAAAAAATTAACATAAACTGTGTGCTGTCATTTTCTCTACAAATTTAGTATGTAACACTTCTCATTCTAATAAGAATTCAGCGAGATGTTATCATAAATGTGCATAGATCTTCATATAAAGTTCTCGTTATTCTTGTAAGACTGAAATGAAATTGAATATTTGTGTACACATTATTGGTAAATCCTCTTATATCAAATTTCATAAGGATCCGTCCAATGGGAGCCGAATTTTTCCGTGCGGACGGAAGTACACACAGACACGACGAAGATAATTGTTTCTTTTTGAAATTTTGCGAATGCGCCTAAAAATGAACCAGGATGCTGGCCGGGCTGATTGTCCTTGTGAGGGATTTATAGATCGTGGATTATTGTGTGACCATTTGTTAATATTGGACACAATATGTCAGTTACATATGAATTCGCCTGACGGAACACTACAAATGTTAGTTCTCACGTCTTGGACTTTGGTTACTTTGGTTCTAAGTGAAAAGCAATGAACTTAGAACATCTGACTGTAACCGTGTAGCCAATGTCACGGGGTCACTCTCCAGAAGAACTGATTTCTTCAGAAACACATGTACGAGCACAAATGTAAATAGGCAGCAGATCATCTGGTGGTGTAGTGTTTTACGGAATGGATGATTTGGATTTAGTTTTGCCTGTCAGTTACTAATTGAGCAGTCGCCAGTAGTGTTTTTGTTGCGTTAAGCTGAAGAAACGGAGCAATTGCATGCATAGTGCTGGTGGTACAAAACGGGTGTCACGCGCCCGCGCTGAATGTGGCGTAGTATTGTTCTGGAATCTCGGAGAGTCGTGGCCGAGGGATCTGCATTGTCCCCTTTCCATCTCGCCTTCTCTTCTATCGCGTGCGCTTGCAGGGGTCTTGGGTGGTCCCCTGGGGACACTATTGATCTCGAACAATCCAACAAGAGGAGAAGGGGGAGGTACCGTGAGTACATTCCTGCTGACTGGCTGACATCAGCGACCGAACCAATTTTCACGTCTTTCCTCATGCTGTCTGAAAAGGATAACTTCCGCACAGCAATTGGGACGGAAGTGATGACGTCGAGCAGAATTATTTTTTGTGAGTTGTGGCGCCGTCGAGCAGAATTATTTTTTGTGAGTTGTGGCGCTGGGGTACTGAAATTTTGTAATACAAAGGATATTTCTGGTTTTGGGGGCCAGTGATTAATGTTTGGGCAAAGACGTGGGTGTTAGGCGTCACTTCCTCTGTGGCGTGTGTCTCGCACATTGCTTTCGTGCAGTCGTGGGAGATATGTGTTGAGGAAATCGAAGTTAGTTGTAATTCATCTATAAGACTGAGAATATTGAACGCTGTAAATTATGAAAAGGAGCGTACAGCAGCAATTTGTTTTTTGTGAGAACTTCGGCTATGCGTGGACAGTTGTGGGAAGGTAGTTGAAAAGAGGTGATGTTATTACAGGAGCAAGTGACTGCCCAATAAGTTTTATTTGGGAGGGGGTGGTTTTGGACTAAAGTGCATAATTCCCGGGTCTCAAGCGTACGTTGCACTATACGAACTTGAACGATTTGGAAAGTTGTGCATGAGACGCCCTTGTATGCAATGAAACAGGGTTTCAGCAATAAAAGGGCTATATTTTAATTTTTTAACAAAAGAAAGAGATTTTAACACATTTCAGGGTCACGTGTTAAAGATTTTTGAACCGCACGGGTTGTATTGCTTTCATAGAACGGTGTCTATAAGCCCGAGTTACGTGGCATCTACCGAACTCTTTCGTTTTCTCGGCTGATGCCTCACTCCGGTCGCCTCCTTTGCCCAAAGTGTTAAGGTTTCCATACCATCCTTTCTTTATGGAGAGTCTGCAGTGTCTCATCTCTACAAGGTAGACAAGTCTCTTGTCTTTGCTGGTCATGTCGGTCTGTTGTTCACGAGGCCACCAGTGAAGCTACCAAGGTAGGCGCGTTGCTTGGAATTTAGCATCAGGTAGTGATTTTCGTCTTGTGTCCATCATGGCAAGACGGCCCGTACACAGGACAGCAAATTGTGAATTGTGAGACAATCTGCGAAGGTGTGGAGTTCGTTCTTCTGCTCTAGTGGGAGACGGAAATAATGCCCGTCTACTGACTGGTCCCACCTGCTGATCATACGACCCAACACCTGTATTTTTTTGTTCGCCTGCTATCCGCCATCTTACATGTCCTTGTGGGATGCCCACGTTATGAAGAAAACCGTCTTGCATTCATCTTCAAGGCACACTGAGCGACATCTCGTTAACCGCCCCTTCAGCTTCCCAGTTTGTTTCTTCACACCAGTACTTCTGCTCCACCTCTCATGGACCCCGCCAAAGCTCAGGCCTGGTTGATATGATCCCTATAATGCCTGCCTTCTCTGGCTCTGCTGGATTTGTGAGCCGGGTATTCTTACTACGGTTCCTACCAATTCATTGCCAATCTGTGTCGTTGCGGTAGCCAACGAATTCGTCCTACCTGTACACCTGACAGTATGCTCTGCTCTTAGCTCAGATCATCTGCCAGTCCTGAACGACGTCGCATGTCGACAGGCCTTCCAGAATTTTGTGAGTCGTCCTGACTTCACACGAATGGACTGGACCACGTCAGGATAGCTCCCTGACTAATCCCGTGGTAATCCACGAGGAGGCCACGGATAAGCCTGTTGAGGAACTGGACGGTGCAATCCATGAGGCTTGATTTTAGTTTATTTTAACTGTTCGTTCATAGCATGCAATCAGTATTACAATTATAATATTTATCTTGATAGACTATTGATTGATCCAAGGTCACGCAGTTCTTAATAGCGTAGTTCGTATTTCGTCTGGCTTCCTTGCTTTGCCCCTTCTCTTGACAGCTGATGAAGCTGCAGCTTGCCGTGTCGATATGTGCCAGCTTCGTGTACGTAAACGTCTACGCTGTGTGGCTGTATTTTTAGTGTACGTAGCGTGCATTTTGTGTGGTTTCGCTGCTACAAAGACGTACAGAAATGTCAGTAGCAAGAAAATTTTGTATGAACTAAATTTGCAGTTTTGGGCTTAGTAACTTAATCTATGCAACAGGCCTCTCTCTTTAGAGTTCCAGGATTCTTTAGGCGTTCTGGGAGGAGATCTTAACTTTGTCGTCCGTACTTTGTGAAGACTTATTATCCCTTTGCTTCAGCATTTCAACGACCTACGTTGAAAGCAGGAAGCGCCTTGCGCGAATGTAAAGATTAGTTGTAAGCAGCACGATAGGATTACTGTGTATGCAATGCGCTGTTTTATGTTCAATGGGGTTTGTTTTTGTTTTTTTCCTATTTCCTGTTCCACGCAGATCTTTTATATGATTGATAACTGTGACTTTCCTTACTTCTTCGTACGATGTGCCACGTGTTTTAATTTGTGAATTACGTACATCGCAGTGTTTCTTCTAGCGGTAACTATTTTTATGTGTTATTTGAAGGTGCTTGGATCGAATCCCAGGCGGGACACCGACTCTCTTGGCAGATATTTATACTGTCCTTAGTCCCTTTTGGTGAATAGCGGAGTATTGCTTTCAATTATGCGACGACCGGCGCCTTTCACGTCCTTACAATAAATTTTTCACATTATGTAGACCCATTCTGAGTTACAAACATGTTCTTTAAATAAACTACAGAAAGCAGAAATGTTATGGACCATATATTTCAGGTTACTCATGTGTGTACTGTAGACAGCCTAGCTACAGCTCGTACTGTCTCAATTAATTGGGATATGCCTACTACTACTACTACTACTACTACTACTACTACTACTACTACTACTACTACTACTTACTACTACCACTACTACTACTACTACCACCACCACCACCACCACTACTACTACTACTGCTGCTACTACTACAACTACAACTACCACCACCACCACCACCACTACTACTACTACTAATAATAATACTAATACAACTACTACCACTACTACTACCACCAATACTACTACTACTACGACAACTACAACTACTACTACCACTACTACTACTACTACTACTACTACTACTACTACTACTACTACTACTACTACTAATCACCTCAAGTGCCGCCTGTCTGTAATAAATATGCTGTACGTAGCTGCTAGCACCATGATTTTCTGTGTAAGGGTGTACTTCACAGAATATCTGCACATAATGTGTGGTTTAGTATAAAACACATTCTTGATGTTTCCATAAATACTTGCTTTTAAGCACAGGAGGGACAGTAGACACCGCTAATAATTTTTAATGAAACGTACAGCAAGAAACCGCCAAGCATGGGATGCGATGTCAAACAGCAGAGTCTATGATACAGAGTCCGCTTGAAAATTAGCTTGTCCTGAGTGCACCATTATTATTATTATCATCATCATCATCATCATCATTACTCGTATGTACTCGTCAATAGACGCACGCTGCAAATCTAGGGACGCTGGGGCTTACAGAAGACGACATCCACCACAGTTCAAACACTGGTTGAGTTTCCATCATGGATTCAGGATATCAAGAATCTGTGACACAGAGAACTTGCAGTGTGATAATAGCAATCAGATTTGTCAGCGCACGACAACCAGAAAACTTTCGAACAGCGCATAAGGTGACGGAAGACGAGAATTATCATCTGCCTTCTGAATTCCTTGACTGGGTCAGGTGTCTTTAAAACGGCCATCCATGTTGAACATTTTCTTAACGTATGACACATGTGCCAGCAAACTGAAAAGGAATAGCTTCAGTCAGGGCAACTCTATTTTATGTCTGATTGCAGATACGTTAGTTATAACGGGTCTTGGGGACAGAACAGTTTTAAGGATGTCATATGGTTATACTACCTTTCTTTCTTTTTTCCGGGCGGAAAACAAGCCGTGCCTGTGAAGACGGGTTTGGAAATGTCACTGGCATTCTTTGTTCTATACCGTCGCATAGAATGCACAGAACGCAAACTCCGTGGTGGGCCTTACACGAGATTTGAGCCTCTCACGGCGATGAATGCAGTGGTCACAGGGTTCTGGAATATATCGTCGTTGGGTGCGGAAGAACAGCGTTCTGGATTATTCTATTTTTTCCGCGTGGTGGGAGAGTGACCGTGAGGATGGAGACAGCAGGTGTCCCGAAGCGAGTAGGCCTTTAAGTCCAATTCGATAGTTACGATTCCATAGAAAGACCCTGTTAAATTTATTCCAATGTAGAGCACACATTTCCACTTGTACTTAATATAAGTACCATGTATGACCTGTAAGGGGCAAGCTTTCCCTTTCCACAGCATGCAGGCATATAAGGGGATAGAGGTATAGCTCCACTACATGGAGGTGAGTGGTCAGCTTCAAGCCCAGGCCGCTTTACGCCCGGCAAAGAACTCAAAGGAGGCTGGGAGAGTGTACTGGGGCGTCGTTAGCCATCTTGAGAAGTGATTGCTTGATTCGTATGGGCTTGTTCATTATTGCGTATGTTGTAGCGGCACCGTTGAGATTCTAATGGTGGTAACTACCACGATTAAAGTTAGTATGTGTAGATGTAGTAGGCTTGTTATTGTTCCCATGATTGGGTTGTGCATTTTTTGTTGTTGTGATTGAGTAATTTAGTTTTTTTATTGTTTTTGTCGTGTGTTCAGCTTGTAGCTTAGTCGCTAGTGACCGCGCTACTCCGTCTCCCAGTCTAGGACCTGTACGAGTTTAAAGTTTCTTTGGAGGGGGGGGTGCAGCAGCCCCCAGTGGACCATGGCCTCCTCATTCACGAAGTTTGTAGGTCACAGACAACGATGCACCACCTTCGGTAGCACTCCTCTGGACGAGAGATCAGCTCGTCGTAGAGACCTCTACCTGACAACACACACAACAGACAGCCATCCATGCCCCCCGGTGGGATTCGAACCCACAATCCCAGCAAGCGAGCGGCCGCAGACCTACGCCTTAGACCGCGCGGCCACTGGGATCGGCAGTGTAAAGTAATACTTCTTATTTGTAGGACCAAGACGGCAACGAATTATTAAGCTTCGTCATAAGTATGAATACAAGGATGGGGTAGGTTTTAATATTAATTCCAGAACAATGACACTTGGTAAGGACGGTGAAGAATAACGGTGGGCCAGTTATTAGTGAACTTAGGGCACGAAAGCTGTACATGTGAGACTCACGTCGATATGTTTAAGTCTCCGTTGGGAATTAATTTATGTTGACTCTCGATACGTACTGTTGTGCTTTTTATCACAACTGCTAATAAAGTAATATATCTGGATAGCCAGAAACTTAGAAGTGCGATGAAATTCAAATTGATTATTTTGATGCGATTTTTAACAAATCAAAATGAAGCTAAGTTTGAGGATTGTTGGCTGCAGTTCATTTCTGTGACTTTTATTTACCGCTTTTTTAATAGTCCAAAGGGTACAATAAGACAGGTCGTTGTTTTTCCTATGCACTTCGTTTCATATTGGTCTTTTACCTTGAGAAATAGCGTAGATTGGATGCTGTGGAATTATTTTTTGAACAGTAAAGGAGGAAGATGCAGAAAAGTAGAGAGAATTGCATAATCAGGAAGCTTTTTTTTCTCAGCCACCCCCAAACCGGGTGTGGGGCTCACCCAGTCTCTTTTGAGTTCGATACCAGTTGTTATTTTCCGGATCATACCAAAATCTATTGCAGAGTTTAAGAATATTAGGTTTATACCTCCAGGCCTCAATACGCCGTAACGGCACTGTTTCACATCACAGTGAATTTGAGCCGTATGCAACTTACGTAAAATCGAATAGGCTATTAAACGTACATCAGGCAGTAGAGAGTGTTCAAGATAATGGCGGTGTGCGTTAAATCTGGACGCTGTTTTAACATTGTCGTTAAGTGACTGCAGACCCCCTTCTAAATGCCTGCTGCAGCCGCAAAACTGACATCACCTTCCATGAATTGTGCCTCCATTCTCCGTCTATAGTCAGGGCTGTATGGTAATAACACGTGCTGTCCTGTCTTCCCTTTATTGTAAAGGACGGACGACAGGAACCAACAAGAACAACACAGTACACAACACTCCTTCTCTGCATCCTTCATATAACGTGATTCGCTACAATTACTGTGTTAGCTCGGGTCCAAATTAAAGAGTGGATTCTACGTCAGATGGCCGCCATCAGGGGCGTGGTCTTGTATGTGGCCATTCCGACTCACCGTAATTGCCTTCCACCCTACTTTTACAAGATGTCCTTACGAACAGGGGATGTTTGACCCTTCCGTCAAATTGACGCCGGGGGAAGATTTACCTAGAGGAAAACCAACGAAGTGACCCTTAAGCACCTCCTGGGCCCCCTGCTTGTTTCTTCTTAGAGGGCAATTTTCTTCTGCCAGTCACCGAAGCCGGAGGCTAGCACTTCGTGATTTGTGTCTATCTGGGAGATACGTGGATCGATTCGCGAAGTTCGGTCTGACAGGTCTCAGATATTGGCTACCTTGCTTCCCACCTAGAAGATCCGACGTCTCTTTCTTTGTGTTTTGAAAGATGCGTAGTAGGTGTTTGGGATAATTGCCCTACATTATGAGTTTCTAAAGTTAAAACAATGAAACACACAGGATCCATAATTCCAACATTTTAACCGAAGAGCATTTACTGTTACGTATTTATAATTTCGTAAGAAGTGGCGTAAACTGTAGCTTACATGCCTGTCGGTATGAAGGAATACTTTCCACTATAATCAGAGCAATATTACTGATAAAAAAGGAGAACCACAAGGTACGTAGTAGCTCTTATGTAAAATACGTCAGTAGCGGTTCAGACGATCTGTACATTATGTCATGTCATGAATTTTGGGTAAAAAGGAAAGAAATGATAGTAAATTTTTTTTCTGGGTCACGTGTCTCCTACTAAATTCAACACGAATTAAGGGTGGAAAACAAAATTTGTTCTGTAGATGGAAGAATATGTGATCATATTGCCCACAGAAATGTTCAACCCACTCCAACTTAACCCACAATAAAAATAACAAGCTTGAAAAGTTTGCTTCTTTATAAAATTATGAGAATATTGAAATATAAGAAAGGAATTCAGAATATGGCAATGAATTATGAAGGAGTATTGTGCCAAATTCATGGATGACCTAAACGAAAAAAAAAAAGATAATATGAAGAATAATTGGTGACATTCTTAATTCTTTCTGCACTTTGTTTTAGGGGTCCATCTAAACTGTGTAATTCCTGAACCACTGTTTTGTTATCAGTGCAAGATCTGCGGCTCTTAATGTGTGTTTATCCCTTTAGGTTAGCGTGGTTGCTGTACACAGGCCTACCACCTACTTCAACATTTAGAGGCCCTGCATTTTGCCAGCTCAGTGTTCTTAAAGCGTTTCGTATGGTTCTGAGACCAGACAGTGAGTGCTGTATTCACACGTTGATTGATTAATCTCTGAGTGTTCACTGTCAGGTATGAAATTAAATTTAAATATTGTTACGTTAAATTAATGCTCCAAAGTTTGTAGTTTGAATTGATATTGTGAAGAGTTGCACTCAGGCGAGCGTACTGCTGGTTTCTCCAGTATAGTTTCTTCTAAGCAGATTGTGACGTCAACTTGTGCCACTGAGGAAACTCACCTTCCAATTATACAGTAACATAACTGACTTATTCCGTGAAGCAGACCCTCTCTCGGAAATCTGGCAGAAATTTCTCTGATCAAGAATTTTAATCTTTCATGGAACCTTTATAAACAACATCCTGTTCACATCAGCTCGCCGTTGAATCCTATCCTTAGTCAAATCCTTTCAACATTCTCGGAACGTCATTCTTTAAGGTTCATTAAATAATACCTTTCCATCTACGCACTGATCTCCCAAGTGGTCCTTTTCCGTCCTGTGTTGCATGCTCTGCGTTTTTCAAGTCCGTATCAAAACCTCTGTCGCCCGTCTTGTACTTGTTGGTTTAATGAGCCGTATCATTTTTGGTACGTAGTACGGCCCTTATTGTGTACATCATTACTGGGTCGCATTTATGCTCCTGTTGTAGCCTGTCTCTTTTTCTTTTCTTCTTCTTCTTCTTCTTCTTCTTCTTCTTATTCTTCTTCTTCTTCTTCTTCTTCTTCTTCTTCTTCTTCTTCTTCACTGGCTGTTCGGTCTTTGTAGGGCTTTGGCCTTCTTCACGATCGATTTCCAGGCGTTTGTGTCCATAGCAATTTTTTTACGTCCTTGAACAACACCCGTCCCCTTCAGATAATTTTCATTATCGTCCAGCTGTCTCTTTCTTGACTTTCCAACAAACCTTTTGCCTTCTGGTATATTCTTAAACACTTTCTTCACACTTTTTTCTTCTGGCCTTCGTTCTATATGTCCTAACCAACGTAAACTTCTTTTCCTAATTTCTGAGGTAACATCTGTTTCTCTGTACATGGGCGTCAACTCTTAATTGGTGAGGATTCTCCATACGACGTTTTCTTTTATTTTCGTGTCTCTAAATCTGAATACTTTCGGTGCCTTCTTATGAAACGTCTCCAGGGTGTATCGTTCCATGACGGCGAAAGGCCAACTTTTCACGCCAAACAGATCGTACAAACATTTGGTTGCGTATAATCTGATGCTTGTGTATAGAAGGAGGAGCGGGAAGGTAAACTGTTCTGAATTATGAATGTGATTTTGATTTATTGCCTTATTCTTAAATATTTGTACTTTGCCCTGTGTCGAAGGATTTATTTGCTTCCTTTTTAAACATTTTTATTATATCCTAAGTTCTTGTGATAAGAGACGAATTTATTACAAGTTTTTTAGTTTTCTCTGCTTTTCCTTCCAGACCAATCTGCTTCATGGCATCTATTGAGTATCTGCTGTTGTCTGTACTTCACTAATGTTGACACTCGGTAGCTTGAATTTCATCAGTGTAAACCGAAAGATGATAGGTTCCTTTCAAATCCAGCCTCACTTCTCTTCTGTGACGATTCTAAGGACACATTTACAAGTTACTAAAATTTTCATTGTCTCCACTAACTGTTTGATACAGGCATATTTTAATCTCTGGTGTGCGATTGTATCCGAATAACTGTTTAATGAATTAACGGATTTTCGTGGCACTTTTTTCGAATGTCATGGAATTAGAGGATGTCCTACCTTTAGGTAGGTAGGTTTCGCCCTTTTTATAGGCCACGAAGGCCCTTAGGGTGAGTAGCGATATATCTCTATTCTTTTCTATGTCCTACCTTTATCCCTCTATTTTCTACTGTCCTGTCTTCAGGACGCACGAAATGCCGCTAAAGACAGTGACGTATCATCCTCCGGAGACCAGTTTAACGGTGCCGCTTTGTGTACCTTTCCGCTAGGCCTCACTTCCGGATCAGGATACGCCACTGACGAACAATTAAAACTCACAGTCATAACGTCTGTCGAAGCTTTTGATGTTGTGTGTTATAAATCTGAAGTAGTGTAAATACCATGTATGTCTTTATTTCTTTATATAGCCCGTAACGTATTTACTATACCGACTGAGCTAACAGATTGGAGTTTTAAATTCAACTACACGCGTCAGTGAGATTGTGGTAACATAAAATTAGCTTTTAAAATAAAATTCTACAATGCTCACTCAAAATAGAGGTAAAGGCATTTATCATCACGCTTCAGCACTATAAGAAATCTGAACGACTGATTCCAATGGATACGTTTGGAAAATAAACCATGATTTCAGAATGTTAACAGAACTGGAGGGTAACGTCTCTGCGTCATGTGAGAATGTGCCCTTACAATAAGTGATTATAGGATTATTCTCGTTTGAATTATGTCATTATATTGGATTGCGTAATAAAGAGTACGTATGGTCACGTGTTTTACACAGAAATAAAAGTAAAAGATAGAAACAAATTGCGCACGATACAACATTATGTCCACCCTTTTTATGGTCGGGGTATACGATGTAGTCAGAAGCAGATTATATCTTACACACTTTAGGAAAGATTGGTCATTTGTTGTGCTATGCCGTTAGTTCTTGCTGTTCTATGTATATAGTTTGGAACATTCCGGAGTGAAGCTTGCGTCACCAGGGAATGCTGGGGGGGGGATTCAGCTGCGTAATTTGTTACGATCAAGAGACGGACTTGTTCAAGGTGAAATGTTACCTAAACACGTGGCACTGATTGATTTGTGTGGTTCTGTGTCTTCACACATGTACGCACACACACATACACACACACGCGCGCGCGCACTGCTTTGAGACAACCTGTGATAGGATTAAACTGAACTATGACGCACGCCACAGCATCGTGAAAGTTTTACGTTTGGAGTCCTCGTGGGTTTGAAGTAGCGGCCAAAACTGGCGGTCTGTCGCATGAGGTTATATGTAGCTGTCACCTGTTAGCCAGTTACGTGTACCTCACTAATTAGTTTTCCTGTGACATGCTGTAAGCTGTTGTTATACTCGTATTCAATATGGTACAGACTGTAGCCTATTATGTCCAGTGCGGTTGTCTACCGGGACCACTGAGTGACACCAGTAATTGTTGGCAGTTCGGCTGTGGTATTCGTTCCCGTGGCAAACTTGATTCATTGTTACATTTGTATGTAGACTATGCTTGAATTGTGGTTTTGGTATATGAAACTAGAAACCGCGATGGTTGTGCGACTAAATTTTTAGTGTCTAATTAAATCCGGTTCATTTAAAGATGTCGACATAGGCTGACCTCTGTCAGATTTCGGCACTTCGCTTATGACAGCGCAATAATGTTAGACATGTCAATAAGTGCAGAGGCACGTTTGTCCTTTTGATTAATTAAACAGTACGTCATACTTATGAGCGGGAGGTAAGGCTCCACATATCCTTTACATCATCGTTAGACGAAGGCGAATGATCAGTTTAGCTTCACAGAGCTGTCGCTTTAGCCCCGTATGGGTGTCTTTCGGTACCCATTGGAGAGGAGGTCGCGTGGCTCCACATCTAGTCAGGAGGAGTGAAAAAGGGGAAAATTTTTGTCGTTGAGCTTGCTTGCTTACACTCTGATTGAGTCGCGATGGCTCCCTGGCTAAAACTACACTTATAGTGCAAAAAAAAAAGAGGTTTGTTCTGAAACGTTTCCTTGCTAAGCAGACCACACCGTCCTCGCTCTAATTCTCAAAGGTCTCCGGTAAAAGTTCACAGTTTCAGCCCCCTCGAAATTCCCACACTGCTAGAAATGCATGCAGGACCAACTGTAAACATATTTAACCTTCCCCACCCCAACGCACCTAGCAGCCCTTACTCGTCAGCTTGCAGTGAACATTGTCTGCAGCATTTTGCCCTCAGTACACCTACAAAATGCACATATACATTACAGTACAGGTATTAATTATCACTTTCCTCCCACATGTTTCGGCGCTTACTGCGCCATTTGCAGGAAGAATTTTCTTGTACGCTCAAAACTATTGTTACATTCGTGATTAAACAGGTTTGCAAATTTTATACACTTACTTAAAAAGTCGTGTTTTTTTAACGTGGAACTTAAGATGTTAAGTTGTAGGAGAAAATGTGATATTTAATACATGTATTTTATTGTATATGTACATTTTGTTGGTGTATTAAAGACATAATTTATGAAAAACATGCACGGAATGGAGGCTTGCAGATAATGCCTGCAGTAGTTCTTCAAAGTGCTCTAAATGAACTTCCGACTGTAATCGTTTTTGGGATGTTACTGCAGCGAGATATTCTCTCTCCTTCTTTTAATAGGTGCAATATTATTTCCTTTGTTATGCTAATTTCGTTATTCAAAGTAGAAACTACAGGCTTACGAAATTCTGAATTTAAGGACCTACCTTCTCATTCAGTTAATTCCACTAGGGTAGGTGAAGATTAGTAAAGATTTCTCTTGACGTTTTTAGCTGAAAGTGTGGTCTGTGGTATGTTGCAGAGTGTACAGAGTTTTCGGCTACATGAATATCTGGTTGCTTAGCACAGTCATTTTTTCATCCATCCTGAAGTATAATGCATGTGAAACCAGCAGAAGTCTTCGGCTTGTACTCTTCGGCAGGCCTAGGCGAGGATTCTTCCTTGTCTTAAAACGTATCTGTGTTCAGTATGTTCGTGAGAAAAGTAAAGCTACGCCATAGAATATTTGAAGTTACCTGGGCAAATGTTACGTCAACTTAAGGGCTGGATAGGAATAAATACTGTGCTGTTTACCGACATGAGAGTTATTTCATTCTGCAGGAAAATAACTTTCAGTGTGCCTTATTGCAGCAGTTCTTAAACTTACTTGATTTACAGATATGTAAATAGCCCATGTGTACATACAGTTTCCGAATTTGTATGACACTAAATTTTCGGAAACCTTGTGGTCATTCGTATTAAGCATTTGCAAATAAAAGTTACGTAGCAGAACATATGAAGCATTTTTTCATAATTGTGTCGTTGCTGGTGGAAGCGTGATAGTCTAGTAATTGTGTGTTGAGGAACTTGAGATATTCGGAGCTGTTCTTAACAACGTGCTATTCTTTCTCCATTCTAGGTAGGTAAATCTATTTGGCGTGCCTGTAGAAGACCCTAGTAGTATTCATTCGAGAGACTCCTCATGAATTCTTAGAACTTATTTTCAAAGACATTCGGTTGGGTAATCCGTTGCTTCATTTATCCACACTTGCTCAAAGACGTTGACTGTTGTGATCTCAGAGATGTGTTTAAATTTATAGCCCCTATTTTATCTTATATATTTCTAGTACCGGGATTGTAGTAGAGTTGGTAGATCGTTGTTAAAGAATGTCAGGATTTGTAGAGTTCCTAGCCAGTTCTGAATGTTTGTTACTAGGATTTACGACGCGAATCTTCCCGCATTCGCCTTGTTCATACTTTATACTTTACTGAAGAACTGATTGAGTAAATCTGGATTATTTTTCGAAGGCCTGTTGCTGTAAAGCCATCGCTCTTAACGCCGAATAGAACTGCTTCAGAAGTGTATCCTACATAGCCCTCGTGACGACGATACTGATGCCATGGAGCTAATATTCTTTAGCTTTCAACATGCATGGATATGTGATTTTTAAAAATCGATTAGCTAGTGTCTTCAATACTGACGTCCGGATTTGATTGAATGCATCATTGTCAGGTGATCAAATCAAGAAGAATGAGATGGGCGGGGGAGGAGAGCGGTGCATACAAGGTTGTGGTGGGGAAACCTAAGAGAGGGAAACTACTTGGAAGACCTAGGCATGGTGGGGAGGAAAATAATAAATTGGATTTTCAAGAAGTGGGATGGGGGCCGTGGATTGGGTTGATCTGGCTGAGGATAGGGGCAGACGGCGGGCTCTTATGAATGCACTTCCAGGGTTCCATAAAGTGCGGAAAGTTTCTTTTCTACCTGAGGACATGTTAGCTCTTCAGGAGGGATTCTGCTCAGTGAATTCAGTCAGTCAGTCACTCACTCAGTCGGTCGGACGGTCGGTCGGTCGGTCGGGTTTGCAAGAAGTAACAGGCAACACGCCACTTTGTGGTAAGTTTCCAAAGTAGACAATGCTTTCTTCGGTACACCAATCACAATTGAACTTTTAATCTCAAACTGTAAAATCATCCTCGTGTCTTATCGGTACGTACTGTGTGACAGACTTATTGTGAAATTACTGTTACCTCTTTCGACTGGTTTATCTCTACCTTTCGTATTTTCATTACTTCGTTTAAACAGCAAGGCCACGCCAAGTTGGCTTGAAATGTAAACAGAATTTCTCGCCTGTTGCAGCGTCCAGTTCTCGCGTCCACCTTATTAAATCCACTATCTTTCCGATTGCCATGTGATTTCAGAGGAGGCCTGTAGTTGCATGATTGGCGGATGCCTACATAGGTTTATAATAACCACAAAGGTGAGTCGTCGTTGTAGCTTGCTAAATGGCTCAGCCTGCAAGAAACGCATTGTGCCTTGCGCTTTTGAAACAAATCGTGTCAGCGAGTCGTTATTTGTGCCGTTGGTTTCAGGGTCAAGAGGGTTTGTTTTGAAGGCTGTTTCATGCCTGTACAGAAGCTATGTGATATACACGTCTTCCTCATTAATTTTAGCTGTTGCATTTGTTAATATTATTTCACTAGTGAAATGCCCTTTGGAAATTTAATAGACATATTTGAAGGTTTACATTGCAAGTTACGGTTTCTACAGATAACCTTACGACTGATCCACTGGTATATATTAATTGCCCATGAGGGACACATGAATCACGATTTCAAAGCTATACACTGTGTAACTTTCATAAGCAAAGCCGAGACAGCAATACCGAAGTGAAATCTGATAGTCTTCAAAGGATGTGACGTATGACTGGGCTAGTAGAGATGACGTGTTAGTAAAGAAATTTGGTATAGAAACTTCTTGTGTGACTTTGACGTGAAAACCGAGAAGACAAGGAAGTGATATTAAAATGTATGATAGGATGATTGGTTTTGAAGATCCGCAGGTGTATGAAACTGTCTTTGGAGCAGATTATTACACATTGTCCTGGAAGAAATTGTTCAGATTGTAGAAAATATATGATTACAGGAATTATCGAAAGCTTGGGAGTAGTTGAGCCGGTCAGTGAACTGGACATGGCCGCTGTTTGATGTTTTATATTGTGTAGGCCTTGTCGTGTAAATGTGCTACCAGAAGGAGAGCAATTGTAGAAGTGGATGGATTTATTGCTTTGTGGTAGAACCAACTCTACTGTCCAAATAGTGTCATAGAATTTGTTTTACATTTTAGTGCCTCCCTATTATTGGAGATATTCGATACGTTGTTTCCGTACTGTCATATAATTTACAATTGATACTGCTGTATTTACTGCGAAATATGTAGAAATATTTTTGTTATGATTTTTTGTTTCATTTGCTCTTCAATATACATATTTCATGTGGTGTTTAATGGTTCTAGAGTCTTTGCTTTCTTTCTTTCTTTCTTCTGACCTCTTTCTACCTATTTATTGTAGATGTAGGGGGTTATTGTTGCACCTGGTCTTACTAAATGACACACTCGGCAGGACTCCTTTGGACGAAGGGATTGGTCCGTCACAGAAACCTTTACCCCATAAGAGACCGACGGCCATGATCCCGGCGGAACTCGAACCTGCAATACCAGCAAGCAAGAGTTCGGAGACCTACGCCTTAGACCGCGCGGCCACCGGATAGAGATTCTGGGGTCATAAACACCAAACTATGCACTTAACTGTTATATTTTGTGTTAGGAAATTTGGGCTTTGAGGATTAACCCTTTGGCCCTGGAGCTGGACATTTACAGTTTAGCACACCATTTATATAAAATGTGAATATTTTATGAACAAAGAAGGGTAACATTGGGATATACGCGACATTTTGTGGAGGAATAAACGAAGATGGTGAGAGAGAGTCTAAAAAATAATTAAATATATTTGTTGGCTAAATATATTTAATTACTCTGGAGAGTAGCGGTACGTCTGTCCTATATATAGGATTCATGGTGCCTAAAGGTTAAGAAAGTGATTTCGGGTATTTGGGAATGTTGTTCTGAGGAGAATATTCAGATATTAGATAGGGAAAATCAAACGTAGATGGAGAAAATGAAATTGTAAGAAATTTGTAACTTTCGGTGTTCACCTAATATTTTTAGGGTGATCAAATAGATGATTGTAGGATGTGCACACGTAGGGGAGGGAGAAAGAACCTGATCCATGTCGAGTTACTGAAATTACAATGCGAATTTTTATTTTATTTTGTGTAGATCAAATACAAATGGTTGTCTGCATGATGTTCGACTCGAATTTATCTGTTTTATCCGAAGCGATTTACCGTTAGAAAAGCTGTAGGTAGCACTAAATTTGTATTAAAGTCTGTTACTATTGTGTATTTAGGTCTCGTGGGATATTGCACCATGATGGTTGGTAAATTGTCACCATCGTTTCAAAGGATCGTCATGCCTTCATTTGAACGGCAAGCAGCCCTAGGCAGCTGAGATGTGCTTGACTCGGAAGTTGAAGGCACTAGGATCTTCCGAAACGTCGATAACTATTTTATAGTCGACATGACGTTACTTGCCAGAACACTTGAAATGTTTAGGAACGTCCACTTGAAAACCTCAAATCTCGCAAGCATTGCTTTATTTGGAGGGTTTCAGTGTGTGAATTTTTCCCGAGATGGAGCGCAAATTCGTGTTATTAGTACCAACAAGATGCACTTGTTTTTTCTTAATTTATTTCAGTAATCTTCCTCTACATGTTTGGAATGGATTAACTATTCATCAGCAGGAGGTACTTTACTGTATATGCAGCATGTGGTATTTATCATGCATCTACGTTGACTAGCTGCTAGCACGATCAGAGTGGAACTGAAACTGAAACCAGTTCCACTCTGATCGTGCTAGCAGCTAGTCAGCGTAGATGCATGATAAATACCACATGCTGCATATACAGTAAACTACCTCCTACTGATGAATAGTTAATTTATTCGAAACATGTAGAGGATGATTATTGAAATAAAAAAAAATCATCTTCTTGGTCCTTATTACACAAATATATCATGATGCACGGTCCACAGAATGTTAAAAAAATGGAGCTGAAACTAGTTGTGGTTACAGATATTGTGACTAATTGTCCAGACGTACGTTTTTATCTGCAGCATAAAGCAATGTTGCTCTTCGTTTGTTATTCTTTCCGGTATTGAAGACAATAGGCCCTACAGTGTTCGTATGTAAATGCCAATTGGTTTTGATTATTTCTGCGCTTTATTTATGTTTTAATATTTTGTTGTGTAAATTATAATAGGAAATAGAAATCAAAGGTAAATAAAGAACCCTGTTTAATGCAGGAGAGTTTAGGCAGTAATTCTACGGACAAAAAGTATTTAAAACAGTAGAATTGATTGTTTAATGATAAGAGATAATTGTTTCTCTGTGTAGAAGATTCGGACATGTAACAAATAAATAAATATAATATTAACTGTAGAATATGGACAGCGGTAATGAACACGTTTGAAACAAGTAGTGTCCGTAAGCTATCAGACTTTAACCTCACTTACTGCTTTAGTGACAGACTGCAGTGTCATGACACCTTGTAGCAAAATAAGTTTGTTCGAACACTTTGGAAGAGAGCCGGGCCAAATTTACCGTCCTACAGTGCTATACAATTACAGGCCTGGACAGGTCCTTAGTGTTGTAGGAGGGTGAGGTTCCCAGAAGTTATAGACGATCGGCACATGCAGGTTGTTAGAGGCTGAGTTGACCCCAGGCCATAGTACGGCTGGATGGATTACGTCCAGGAAAAATTCCAATAATTTATTATCCGGCACGGTGTGATAAACCGGAAGGCTGTTGTTTGATTGTATAGTACATGTTTAGGCCCACAGCTTTGATTCTACGTTTGGCCTAATACTATTTGAATCTTACGTAAATGTTAACATTATTGTTTTTTTCGTGAAGATTTTCTCGGGACACACGCTGAAGCCAAATGAGGGGCAGATTGCGTATTCTTGTATTATTCGGTCACCGGTACGATGCGCCCTTGCCGTGCAATGCTGTCGAGTTCCTAGTACCATTCGAAGCTCTTTTTACGATACGTTTCGGCCTTGTGTCTTGGATTTATTATGCAGCCAGTAGAAGAATAGTTCTTATCATACCTTTCATATTTTGCATGCATGAATTCATATTGCCACAGGCAAGTAAAGGTTAAGAAATGCTGCACTGAGACGTGATCCCGATATTACAGGGTTACTATAATGCAATGGCGCTTAGAGTATATGCACCTTTGATATACTGGCTCTCGCAGGCATTCCTTCGTGGAAAAGATAGCTGCCTCTTCGTATGGAAATATGGAAACGGCGTCTCTCTCACGATGGTGAATTAAATGAAGTCGTATCAAGTTCTGTGATATGGAACAGCACTACCGAGTGGGTGGAATGGAATGACTTTAAATCTCAACATTTATTGGTGTTGTTATTTTTATTTGCTATTATTATTATTATTATTGTTATTATTATTGTTTTTGTTGTTGTGGATTATATTAAGATCATTCCTACCCAATAAAAACTGCTTTCTTTCACCTGAAATTGAGAAGCTGAATATCCAAGAATTCCTCTCACCCCCATGCCATTAACATTCTCCTTCGCTTTTCTTCGCGGAAGTTCTTCAAGTGTGACACACGGCGAACAGATAACCGTACCGCGGTTACAGCGTCCATGCATTGGTATTTTAGAATCGATCTGCCACAGGCAGTATCACCATCATCATCATCATCATCCTAATCACCACGACCACCACCACCCCTACCATCACCACCACCACCACCACTACCAACACCACCACCACCACCACCATCACCACCACCACCACCACCACCACCACCACCACCACCACCACCACCCCC
>Ga0123357_10002220_pt1 | contig 21445 bp, 15 predicted proteins | sample TergutEmb28metaG_FD_89873 | JGI IMG/M metagenome (GOLD analysis project Ga0123357, IMG submission 89873) | Embiratermes neotenicus P4 segment gut microbial communities from Petit-Saut dam, French Guiana - Emb289 P4 | ecosystem: Host-associated > Arthropoda: Insects > Digestive system > Gut ... | reverse complement strand
GCTTGTGAGTGCGGTAATGAACCTTCGGGTTCCGTGAAATGCGGGGAATTTCTTGACTAGCTGCAAACCAGTTAGCTTCTCAAGAAGGACTCTGCACCATGGAGTAAGTAAGTAAGTAAGTAGCTTTATGTAGTTTCTGTGTAGTAAGTTGTCTCATTATTATTTGCTTCTATTCATTATTTTCTGATTAATTGACTTTGTTTTTTAATATTCTTTGTATGTTTGTTTTCGTGTTTTGTATGTTTCCTATTTCATGTATTCTTTGTTTTTGTATTGTTTTGTATATTGTTTCTCCTTATGTATATAGTTGTCTCTTTCCTATTTATGTACAAGTTTACTGACCACTGCACTGGGTTGAAACCCAATTGCAGTAAATATATATTGTATCATAACTTTATTGCCCTGCCCCTGTACTCTGTAATAACTTGGTGCTAAATACAAGGATAACTTCACCATTTATTCATTTAACATACTACACATTTCTAGAATATAATCTCTTTGGTGCCAGAATGGTCCATGTTATGTTTCAAAGTATTATGGAATAACACAGATAATCACATGCTGTAATGGGATTGCATGCATTAACTTTTTTAATGCCTGTTTACAGTAAAGGAAGCCCTGATTATCATTAAGAATGTGAATACATTTCTGTTAGTATTGATATTGCAGTATAATGGTATGCAATACAGAACTACACGTGTGTGTTGTGGCAATAAACAGCCTGCATTATTGATTTTCCCTCATTCTATTTATTCACCTGACCTTGCTCTGGAGTTATAAACCTCAGTCAGTAAAAAACTGTTCAGCTGACTAGTTGTGTATACAAATGAGGGCACTGAATTATTTATGTCTGATATGTTACATTTCAATACTTTCTTTTAGAGCTGTGAGAAGACTGTAACCACTTCACAACATAGTCCAGTACATGCAGAACATGGCAGAAGTCATGAAATTGAAGAGAAACACAATTTTTGTGACAGTGTGCAGGAAAGAAAGAAAAATCTGTTAATTTCGTGCATCTCATCAGGCAGTCCAGGTTTTGGGGGCCATAAGGAACATAAAGTAAGCACCTGTTTGCAGTATTATGTCTTATTGAAATTAGTGTATATACTGCTTAATATCTTCCATGAACAGTGATATTCAAATCAGAAAGAGTAGAAATATATGGATAATTTTAAGGCGTCTTTTACAGGAAGTCCCCCACTTCATCCATGAATCATTTATGTGAAGGGCAGGTATCAGTTTAATGGGTGGGATCTGAATAAAGCAGCTGAGCTGGCTAGGGGTTGTTACAAAGTATAGGCTTTGTTTCTAACATCTTCAGGTTCTTTTATTATAGTTTTGTGTTACTAAGAGACTGTTGTAATGCATAATTGAATAATGCAGGTCAGTCAAGCACACTGCAGTGTACAAATTAAGTGCATAACTTATATTCATTCATATTTCACACTTCTAGAATTATCTAGAAACTTCAGCAGGTTCACATAGAGTCAGACTCACATTCTTTATTTTTGGTTTTAGTATGGGTAAGAATATTCAAAATGGTCATTCTTTGCTATTAAGCGTCTGCTTGCTTGCACACTTACAAAACAATATTAGCTGTTTGTCCCAGAAGCCCTTTTTACTGTCTACTGAAATTGAAACAAATAAGTTTAAGAGTCTGTTTTATTTAGCAAGCAGAACAGTGATTTTATGCAAAAGAAATAATGTGATATGAAAGTAAAATATGAAGAATTCAGAGGAAGAATTGCAGAGCATGAAATAGTTTAGCTGCCCTGACCACAGATAATGAAGAAGCACACTGATAATGATAAAAGTGTCCTTAAAGTTAAAAGAAATTCTTGAATGTTGTATTTGTGATTGGTAACATCAGTCTGGTTCTGCTTTAAATGTAATGTCTGAATTCGAAGGGTAAATTTTATTTTTAATTGGGGAAGATACAGTCCTTTAGTACTAGTTAGCTTCAGAAACATACTTATCAGTTATACAAATAATAACTATAAAACTACATTTTGAATGAGGTTATAATTGCTCTAGCAGTGTCAGTCTGAGAGAAATGCATGGCATTTTGCTTTAGGTAAGTTTTGGGACAAATATTACATACAGCCATTGTTTCTAACATATGTGGATATGATCCAAGGCCAGAACTCATAAAAGACAATAACGGGACTCATATTTGCAAATGGTGAACAGCAATACACATTAAGAATTTTACATATTTTCACTTTTTAGACACAATTTGTATAATACATTTTATGAGACAAATGATCCAATTTTATGTATCCCACTCTTGTAAACACAATTTGCATGTCACACCCTTAGAGACAAACAATTTAATTTGATGTATTCTATGGATGTAAACACGATGGGATCCCAAAGTGTGCATAGCATCTTGTGACACAATTGACAAAATAGGCCTGAGGAAGACTAATCTATAGTCGAAACATGTAGCCTTATAATTACCTTGAGTAATAAACTGATTGTGCTGACGTAAACTATTTAATATTATATTATATTTTTCAGTTCTACAAATCAGAGGAAAAGGATTTTGAATTTTATGCATGTACAAAATTATCTAGTTGTGTCTCAAGTAACAGTATTAAGCGCTTCTCTGTCCAATGGATTACTGGTGGCAGGAGGTTGATGCACTGCATGACTTCATGGCTGTGTACATTGTAACATCAAAATATTTTATGAACTGTTTTGAAGTGGGGTATGTGGTGGTGCAGTTGGTTGAAGCACTGCGCTACAAGTCGGAAGGTTGCAGGTTCAATTCCTGATGGTGTCATTGACATAATCCTTCTGGTCGCACTATGGTCCTGGGGTTGACTCAGCCTCTAATAGAAATGAGTACCAGCAATATTTCCTTGGGGGTAAAGGTGGCCGGTGCGTAGGGCTGACAACCCTACCACCTTCATGTGCCGATTGTCTTGAAATCTGGGAGCCTCATCCTCCTGGAACACTTCTGGTGGCCCAGTCCAGGCCTGTAATGGGTTTGTTGTACCTTTTACCTTTACTATTTTGAAGTACTATTTGTTAGGATTTGTAAGACCTTGTATTTGATATGCATTGCAGTAATTACAACAGCAGTTCTGACAAAATGTATGTAATTTTAACTTGTGGAAACTCTCTAATTTCTCACACACATCCCAAATTTGTGAAGTTGTAGGCTTATGGAACTCAGATTGGCATAATTTACTTTCTCTGTTGGTTTAACGGCTTATCCAAATATGAACAGAAATTAATAATGCCTTTTTGCTGACAGTCTGAATTGAATACCTCAGTAGATAGCGGAGCTTGTTATAAAAATATAGGAATATTACTGTATGGCGAGACTGGAGAATATTTATTAGTTTTTGTACCTGATTTTATGACAAGAGAACGAAGTAGCAATTGTTTCTAGGATGATCATAGCCCTACACACTGCAGTTACTGCCTGGCTGTTTCAACTTGATATGCAAAATAATGCTACGTATTTGGTGTGGTAAGGAAGATATTGGCACTGAGTGGAAGACGGTCATTGTTTCATTTGCTGTGTTGTATCTGCTTGTACAGCGAGTGTAGTCGTTTTTCTCTAAATTCAAAGAATAAATCCATAAGTACCACTCAGAATGAAGACTATGATATAAAAAGGTTATACAGTTGTACACTTTTTCATTCAAGAGAAATTAAATGAAAACTTGAAATTTCCATTTGAATATACAACAGAACAGAATGTGCCATTGCTGTAATGGGAAGATCAAAAGTAACTGTATGCAAAATAAGAACAGAATCCAGCATGGCTTTGTCAGCAGAGAGAAAGTGATGTCACATTTCTAAAAGAATTGAACGTGGTTCTTCTTTACACACACACACACACACACACACACACACAGAGGAAAATTATAATTTCTCTACTGTGAAAAAAGAGGCTCCAACATTAAAGAGTGTATTTTGGGGCTTGCAAAAAAGAATAAGGTTTCCTTGAGACGACAACTTCTTGAAGAAGATTTGTGTTAGATTTGAAAAGGGTCAATGTAAGAGGCCCTTCTGAATATAAAGTAATGACACTGTGGCATAAGAAAAATGATGGATTGTGTTCAAAAAAGAAGCTTGTCTGTTCGACAAAGCATGGATTCGCCCAACATGTACAGTGAGTAAGAGTTGATAAGACAGTAAGCAGGGCATGTTATGAACAATTTCGGCCCCAGTCAGCAGTGCTTAAGTACATGCTGGTTTGGAAAGGGGCTCCATTCCAAGAGAGTACCCAGTTTTTAAAACAAGGACAGAGAATGGCAACTACCCCAAGGAAATGAGCTTCGAAAACGTTTCCAAGTAGGTTAGTGAAGTAATAATTTTCAATCTTCGACCAATCTTCCCAGTAGCATTAATAATATATGCCCCACATCATTCCATATAAAGTGGTAAACTTCTGATTTTGGCATCATAAAAAGTACAAGTCTAATAGTTTCAGAGCAATAATTCTTTAGTGTGAACTGACAAAAATTTAACTACTTCAGCTTGTTTGCATTCAATTCCCATCACCAAAATATGTTACAGATACCACATTCCTAGAATAGATACTGAAACCATATGGTTGCCTTCACATCACTGTGGCCTCAAGGCAGGAGAGTTTATTTGGATTATTGATAAGATGAAGTAGCTCATAAGAGTGATGGTCAAAATGCAGTTGATGTTCAGATCCTTATGAACCAAGTTAATTGAAAATGGAAGACTGAAGAACTGCTATTTCACATGTGAAAGAAATACAATTTCAGTATGCGAGGATAACATGTTAGAGGTATAGAACACCTTTAAATCTGATTTGGTTGGCAAGTTTCTGAACTGACTGCAACAGTGATAGTGGTTCATCCTTTTCTGGCCGAAAAGCATGTGATGATGCAGACTATCTTTCTGGTGCAGAATAATTGCTGTTTGTGCTACAAAAGATTGTTATAAAAGTAAGGGAATTTCAGGCAGTGTAACATATCGTAATCACATTTTGTCAGTAAGTGTACCGGCCACTGATAATAAGAATTCCCCCTCTCTTATGGCCAGAGTGAGATGTCAGCAGTTCATGGCACTTCTCCTCACTGGCCACATAGTTGACATAGACACGTTACTCCTCATACTGCTGAGTTTGTTTCATGTTCATGTCTTTAGTTTTCATTGCTATATGAACCAGGAAGCAACAAGTAGGATGTATGAAAGCCTCCCTTCACTATAATCTCATTTCCGTAAATGTGGGTCTAGAAGGCATGTTGTGGTGGCATAATCAATACATCCATCTTTGATGACAGAAATTAAATGAAATGACGTGTGAGACCAACTGTATTCAACAAATTATGGTTCATTAACCTTTCGGCGCCGGAATTATTTTTTTAAATTTTAGCACACACTGTATATAAAATGTGAATAAAACGGGAACCAAATACGTTAGAATTATGAAACAAACTGCATTTTGAAGAGAAAAAATGGAGAGTATATACCATATTTAAAATATTCAGTACCTTTATTTGTTGAATAAATATATAAAATGCAACATTTAGAGGTTAGCGGTGTGGTATGACCACTATAGTGGTCGTTAGGCATCAAAGGGTAATCCAATAGCCCAACATGTTTCAGGCATCATTATGCCCATATTCAGGAGCGCTAGACCACATGTTACTGCATATGGTTTTCAGCACATAATACCCCCCCACTCACCACTTGTAACCATTCTGAACATGCATTAGTCCACACGTAACTTGCAACCTCCAACCACAGCACACACATTTCTAACACAACAACACCTCCACAACATGCTCCCTCCCACGATAACACCTTAACCTGTCATAATAAGAACGTGAACCACCTTTCTCCACACAAAACACCCTACAGCGCATTTAATACATGCTACCAACCACCACTGAACACAACAGACAATACAAACACCTTATTCTGACTTATCTTTTACAGTGCTGAAAACCATATGCAGTAACATACAGTCTAGCACTCCTGAAGATGGGCATAATGATGCCTGAAACATGCTGAGCTAATGGATTATTAATAAACCATAATTTGTTGCATCTAGTTGGTCTCACATGTCATTTCATATTAATGATGCACAGTCACACAAACATCAAATTCAAAAAATTAAATCTTGCGGTGTAATTATTACATGTGACATGAGGAATATATTATTACAAATAAATGGGTACAGTCAGTTTTGATTTCAATTGATTATTTTGCTTACAGAGACTAATGACCTCTGTAGCCATGTTGACCGTAAACTGAATAATGAAAGATGTGTGCCATATCAATTAATTTTGACAAATTACTTAATTTAATCTTCAGATTTGTTATCTCTTGTCATGTATTCATGAAATTCTGAACTGAGAAAATCCAGAGTTGGTCTTTGAACAAATGAAAGTGAGTCTGTAAATTACAAATCATTGCAGTGCAATACCTACATACAAAATGGATTTCAGTTTGTAACAGTGGGTAGCAGGACATTTTGGTGTGGTCTAACACTGAAAAATTGATTGCACATGTAAGTGATATGTGCATAGACAAGTTCATGTTGAATGTATTGCAGGAGTGTACAATCACAGGTCAGCTTGCTATATTTTGTATTTTGTGGGCAAAAGGTTATACAGCTGAGGGTATTCATGAAGACATGCTTTCTGTGTGTGACAAGAACTGTTTGTCATGAAAGGCTGTGTATAGCTGGGATGAGAAATTTTCACAAGGACATTGTAATGTGTTAAATTATAATTTTTTTGTTTTGCAGGCCCAAACAATGGTGCGTTTTGGGGAATACTCTCCTCACAATCCTGGTCTTTTATCACCTGGCAAAACTCTACTGGGATTGGGTGAGTACGAAGAAAAGCGTCGGCAAATGCTTGAGCGCAAGAAGCATGAGTACCTGGAGCAGATATTACAAGCTCGGCAAGAGGTGAAAGACGCAGTGTCAGGGAGAATTGCAGAACTAAGCCAGCAGCAGGATTCATCTGAGTTGAGAGTGAAACCTCACCTGAACAGAAAACATACAATAGGCACACAGACAGATATACAGGTATGTTTAACTTGTCATGCATCTGTGCTGAGAGTGAATGAAGCCAATGTAATGTACAGGAGTTTATGTGTGGCTTGTATAGCAGCAGTGCTACATTCAATTTTGGGAAGAGCCTGAGGAAAGAATGAAAAATTACAAAGCGCTTTCTGAAAGTAATACCTCTGTGCATGTATCTTGTGCCAGCAGTGTGACCTTGAAGCAATACTTATCCCAACTTCTTCACTGTCTCTTGAGTTTGAATTTGCCATGTGGTATGGATGGGGAAAGGTAGTCGTGTGTGTTGTGTTCCATTAAAAATGGACGTCTCATTATCACTTGTGTCAAAGTGCATCAAATAGGGAGCTGTCATTGAGTTTTTGACCCACGAAAATGAAACTGGTACGGAAATTCACCGGCAGTTATTGGCTTCGTATGGCAAAGGTACTGTGGACATACATACTTTGCGTTGCTGGGTGAGAAAATTGAGGGATAGTGGCAGAAATGTGGCCTGTCACTGCAAACTCACTATGTGAACAGACAAAAAGTCAAACTTACTAACAAAAATCGAGGAATTTCTCAGAGAACCATAGTTGTTTAGCCCATGTCATTGAGATTATTGCAGGTTTGGCTTACAAAATGTGCGTGCTTGACGGGCGCTGCGTCACAATATGACGGAAATATAGATAGCAAGACTGGAAGCATGTCAGCAGTTACTTTCTTACTATGAAAGTGAGGGTAATGATTTTCTGTAGAGCACTGTCACGGCAGACAAGAGTTGTGTGCGTCACTATGACCTGGAATTGCAAAGCCATTCACTTTAATAGCATCACCCTGCTTCTCCCAAAAAAGGAAAAATCTAAGTCTCAACCTTCTGCTGGAGAATGTATGCTCATAGTTTTATGGGACTACAGACGTATTGTTCACCAGGAGTCAAAGGTACGAGAATGAACACCAAGACATATGCGAAAACCCTGAACAGAGGCTGAAAAAATGAATAAACTGCATTTGTTGGGGGAAAAAAATCTGACGCTTCTTCAACATAATAATGCCAAACCCCACACTAGTGTCATTTCAGCAGCAATAGAGATTATCAGTTTTGAAGTTGTTCCACAGCCTCTCTACAGGCCAGATTTGGAACCGTTTGTCTTCTGTTTGTTTGGAGCTTTCAAGAAACATCTCAAAGCAGTCGTTTCACTTACAACGAAAAATTGTATTGGTGGCATTGTATTGAATGAGAGGAGGACTAGGTGAAACAGGTATAGAAACAAAGTATTTTATGCTTTCATATCGATACCTTGTCTGGGTGTAAAGATACAAATATGGACGCATTACTTTTGGAACAACCCTTGTATTTTGTGTACAATGTATAACACATCTCAGTTGGTCAGTCCTGGAAAAGAATAAAATGGTGATGATGATGATGATGAAGACGACAATGAGGATGGTTATGATGATGATGATGATGATGACGACAATGATGATGATGATGATGATGGAGAAGACGACGACGATGAGGAGGATGATGATGATGATGATGATGAAGACAACGACGAGGATGATGATGATGATGATGACGACGATGACGATGATGATGAAGACAACGACAGTGAGGATGATTATGATTATGATGATGATGATGAAGAAGAAGAAGAAGACAACGGCGACTGACTGACAGGAAATTAAATATCTCTAATAAGAACTGCATGTGTCCCAATTTTGGAACTGGTCTTTAGTGTTTTACTGGTATGTAACTCCAGTTCTCAGCAGTTCTGTCTGTAGTGAGAAGTGCATAATACAAAGTTACTTCAGCATACGCCAATTATTGTACCAGCTAAGTGCACATTCTTAATCAGTACAAACATGAAATGAGTTTCTCCATCATGTTTCAGTACATGTGTACAATCTTCAGGGAGAACAAGTGCCATTTCTTAAAAACCAAATGCTACTGCAGAGCTGTAATTAATAGGTTCCTTGGTCTGGGTCTGTAGCAGCTTTGTTGTTGACATTGACTTTATGTGCAATTGTACAACTACGTTTTATTTGCAACACAATACTTTAAAATAAGGTGAAAATGCAAGACATATATACCCACCATATGGTTTTTCACTCTGTGGGATCCACATTATTTTAAAATAAGTTAAAAACACAATACACATGTATTCAGCGTATGGTTTTCATTCTCCGTTGTGTTCAACGGCATATTCAGTGACTTGTTTATGAACATTCCACAGACACAACAGGATGTACTGTGTAAAATTATTATTTGTAGTTGTTTTATAAGAAATGTTGAAAATAGAAGATTCAAGACACTCAGGATCTTACATTGTGTTGACACAGTGCAATTTTCCCAGAAAGCTTGTATCTTCAACACCACTGCTGCCAGAACCTCAAATGGTACATGTTTGAAGTTGCTGTACCATTTGCAGTCACCCTGTATTTATGCTACTTGTCTTTTCCAGGTCACAGATTACATGCAGGACGCTGAACCCTCTCCCTTGGCAGCATATGGCAGTGACATCTCACTGGTGGCTGTATCTACAAAAACTCCAAGTCAGGAAATTTCTGGGCTTCCTAATCTCTCACTACATCCACAGATTACAACTGTTGCTACTCAGACACTTGATGGTTCTGCGAGGCTTTCCAATTATGCGAGTATTCCTGCCACTGATACCCCTGGAGCTTCAGGAATCATTGCACTTCCTCAACATGCATCATATGTGCCTCTTAGTCCCAGGGAACGGAAGATGGTAGAATTTAGAGAGAGTTACAGCCCAAGCTTCCTGCAGGGAAATCCATTTCGTCGTGGAGGGTTTGATATGGTCAGTGTTCCCCTTACAATGCTGTGACAAGGGTAAGGCAAGCAAGGCAGTTGACATGGGCAAAGACACAAAAGTGTTCACATCTTGCACATTCTTTAGTGAGTGCATGAAACAAACTCGTGCAGGGAGTGTGGTGTCTCTCTTACCGTTTTTTGTCTGTGAACTGTTGTGTGGACTTTGGATGAAATTTGGCACCATATGTCTGTATTAAAAGTTGCTCGGAGCTGATTTATACATTTCCATACAATAGACTGCAGTACCTATGTTTATTACCAACATTGCACCAGTTAAAATATACAGGACTGTTACTCCAACACATTATTAACCATTAAGATTAGCACTCCTCATGGACTACAGTGTAGGTATTGAAACATATCATCATCATTTAGTAAATGGTAAATGGTATATATAATATACACCATTTACTGTTTACAATTTTAACACCTCTGCTTTGTGAAATGTATTCCGTGAGGGTGGCTAATCTCAATAGCCAAAACTTGTCAGAGTAACAATCCTATGTATTTTAAGTGGTGCAATTTGTTGTTAATAAACAAATGTACTCTCATTAGAAGTATTTAATTTTAGTTTATATTGGTCTATTATAAAGGTACTTTATTTGATGCTAAAATTTCTCCTTATAATCTTTCTAATGGTGAAGCATAAAATTCTGATGCATGATATGAAATAAATGCAGATGCGCGTCTACTCCTGGTGTCTTCAATTTATGCAGTTTTAGGCTTCATGAAGGCATTCTTCTTCCTCCCCCCCCCCCCCGCTTAAAAAAAAGGTCAGCAACCAATAATTACCCAGTGACGTATCATAGTAAAGAGGAATGGGAGTCCGAGTTCCACTGTATGTTGATCGAAATAAAGCAGAATTTTTGGCATACTTTATAACTATTGTGCCTTTTTTTATCTCTGAAGTACAATGGGGATGTACCAACTTAAAAAAAGGGGAGGTTGGGGAGATGTTAACAAATTACAGGTAGGCTCTTTTGGGTTCTTTGTGCTTCTCTCTTTTAATTTCACTTCCTGATTTCACAGGAATCACTAGCAGTAGATAGTAAATATATTGAAAAATTGGTTTTGTGGTATTAATTTTGACTTCTTTTTTTCTGATTTGGTTTAGGTCTTGACAGGAATTTCGACTGTTTTTACTATGTTTTCTCATCTAACCATCTGACAAAAGCGTGATCATAGATTGTAAATAGTAGTACTTGACTGGCATAGCATGTGCAGTGATTGAGAAAAGCTCTTTCTGCTTGACTGAGTTGACTAGATGCCTCCCAACACTTTTATCTGAGACTGGTAATCCTAAATTTTAGATGTGCTGAAAATTGCAGAAATTTGATGTTATACTGACAAGCTTCAACTTTTGGACATTAGGTAGAGTGTAGTTTATGGAAGTACTGCTAGCTGCTTTCAACATGTGGATGTGTTTGATGGCTGATGGTTGTTCTACTGAGAACTTGCTGTCTGTTTTTTAAATCATGACTATGTTATTGCAGACTACAGATCAGGCGAACATCTGTCACCGAAAACAAGCTTACCAAGAGGAACTGCGTAGGCAGATTGAGGAAAAGCAACGCATTGAAGCAGAACAACAGAAGAAAGAAAAGGAGGAAGAAGAAACAATTGCACGCAGAGTAGAGTTACAGCAAGAAAGGATGAGGCAAGAGTATATACAAGAAGAGGCTCTTAGAAGGGATAAACATCATCAGAGGTAATAAAAAATCATGGGGCAGGTTTGTACATGATGAACAACTCTGCTTTGCAGGAGATTGAAAGCTCCTGTCCCAGAACTAATGTACCTTAATATCCTCTGGTTCAGTCTCAGTAGTTTTTGATCAGGACCTAAAGACTTCAGTTTCTCCTAGTGTTTGTTGATTCTTATCTTGACACTTTACTGTATCAGAGGAATCCTTCCGCCTTCCACGCGAAACACAAAAGCTACTTGTGTCCCAAACTTCACCAGTTTACTTATGTTTATAAGAGACAGCCTAATGTCCTATTCTCAGAGTTTCTTCATTCCTGTTTGTTTTTTAACAGTACGTGGAAGTATCTCTATTGCTTGCACTCTGCTTACAAGGACTGTAACAGTAGATGTGAGCAGCACTTTACCTATTACATACAACATATTGTAGACAACGAACTGTATGAGTCATAGTATTATGTTCAGTCTCTATCCTGAAATGTAGCAGTGGTAGAAATGCATGGTACAATCCATGCATTACAGTACAGGGATTCTGTGAAATACACTCATTTATTGAGGACAATATCTGTTTAAAGCAAGTAAAGTAAACACGCTCAGTACTTTTTAATACATAATACCAACAATTGCACAAGCATTAAAAGTGCGCTCTCACTGTAATCCACTAACATTCTGACATTTCAGTCCTCTTCAGATTGTCTTCAAGGAGTTTTACATCAGACAAGCATGTATAAAATGCAGATGAATTATCAGATAGATTAAAATTTTTTTGGTCCTCACAGTTGTTGATATCATAAAATTTGTAGCAGAAGTAGTGTGCATACTTGGTCCATAATATGAATATCACAGACTTATTCAATTACAAGTGTTCATATCAGGAGAACGGTAAGTTTATGTTTTGGTAGCCAGCACAGTACTTGTGCATATGTTGGTTTTATGTACTAAATTGTTTGTTAATGTATGGATATGAATACCCTTAAGAATTCACAGTACTTTGGTATGGCTCTTGTGTATCTGTGTTAGTCCATGTCAGTATTTCTTTTTGATACATAAATGTAACCCTTGTATTTGTACAATACAACCTAAATTTGTTCTCTATTTTACCAGAAGTTTATCCTTTCTACCTGATATTGTGGGGTTGGGTGTGCTGACATTTCAGATAGATGTGGTTGATAGCTCATGCAACAGGTGGCCCCTGCCATCTGTACCTCTCATATTAGCTCTCATGTCAGGGCCAGCACCACCATTTCCATACTCCCACTAGCTTCTGCCCTCTTTTGGTAACTTGAAAAACCACTTGTCTTTCTAGCTGTGTTCCAGCTTAGCCATACATAATTTTTACAGAGACTATTCCCATATGTGGGGCATGCTGTGGCGCATTTGGTTGAGGCACTGCGCTATAAGTCGGAAGGTAACAGGTTCAATTCCTGATGGTGTCATTGGAATTTTTCATTGACATAATCCTTCTGGTCGGACTATGGCCCTGGGGTTGACTCAGCCTCTAACAGAAATGAGTACCAGGTATATTTCCTGTGGGGTAAAGGCGGCCAGTGTGTAGGGCTGACAACCTAACCGCCTTCATGTGCCAAATGTCTTGAACTCTGGGAGCCTCAACCTCCTGGAACCCTTTATCATATTTGTACATCACTGTGTTTCTTTAAAAATGGGTCAGTTAATGACAATAAAATAACTGTATTCTTATATATGTGTATATGTATGTTTGCAGGTTGCATCAAGCAGAGGATTTTCGGCGCAGACAAACAGCATGGAAGCTGGAGGCAGAAGGCGGCCAGAAGACAGAGGCAAGGCGGAAACTGGGAAAGAAGCTGAAGGATCTTGAAGCTGGATTAGCGCAACATAACCCTTATTCTACCCAGATTCTTGGTGTGTCACTACCAGTTCCAGCATTGAGGACAGAATACTTCTTCTCTCAAAGTCCAATTGAAACAACACCTTCGAGCCATGCAGCTTCCTCCGCCATTCAAGATGTAGCTGATGATGTCATAAGAGATTCAGGCACTAAGATTTTTGATGCCAAGAGTAGCAGTACAGTTAGTACAGTTGATAACACAGTAGAGAAAACTCAGAGGGATAGCAGTGTGGCATATCCACTGCATACCAATACTGCTGACAAATGTTCCCCACAGATTAATCATCTTGAGTATCCAGTACATAAAAGTGACTCGGGATATCTGTTGAATAATCACTCCACTGGGAAAGACACAAGTGAACACATTACTATTTCTTATCACCGACCACCAACTGAAATTTTAAAAGCTGCAGATTTTGACAACTGTGTTAAAAAGTGTCATGTAGGAAGTGGTGCAAATGGCTTAGAAATGCTAGGACCAAGAAGACACAGTGAGTTGCCTGCAGAAAGTGTTCAGCATGTTTCATCACTTTTACCACAAGGTACTAATAACTGTGGAAAGAAATTAGATGATTCATTACCGATTCCTGTTCTTCGTGCACCATCTCCTGTTATCCCAGCTGTGACGGTAGGGCAGACTGCTGCGGGCAGTGATGGTGTGCGTAAATTGGAAGGGAAATGGCAGGTATGGTATTGTCTTTGTATTCCATCTCCTGTTAATCTATTTGCCTTGTTTTATGAGGCTTTTCATATCATACACTATTTAGAGCTAGCTAACTCCGTGGACTAGAGTTCCTCCTGATAAGCTAACAGGTCCTCAGCTAGTCAAGAAATTCTCTGCATTTATTGGAACCCAGAGGGTCATTATGGCATTCCCATGCACTTGCCATTTATCCCTATCCACAGCCAGAGCAATCCAGTCCATGCCTCCCCATCCCACTTCTTGAAGATTCATTTTTATATTATAGTTTCATCTATGCCTAGGTCTTCCAAGTAGTCTTGTTCCATCAGTTCTTCCCACCAAATCTTTGTATACACATTTCCTGCCCCCCCCCTACATTCCATGTGCCCTATGCATCTCATTCTTGATTTGATTTGCCCAAATAATATGTCGTTAGGAGTACAGATCATAAAGTTCCTTGTTATGTAGTCTCCTCCATTCCACTGTTACCTCATCCTCTTGGGCCCAGATTTCTTCTTCACACCCTATTCTTGAACACCCTCAACCTATGATTTTATTTAGAGCTAGGTTGTTAATTCTGAATGGTGATATAAACATACCTACAAGTTCTATATAAAATGGTTTGTTGTATTAAAAGGGATGTAAGAAGCATGTGAAACTTCAAGGTTTATGCATGAATATTTTAATTGAGTGATAATGGGTACTACTGGAAATGATGCACACAAATAAATATTTGCTTGTCAGATCACTTGCAGCTAGTGCCAAAATACAGGCTTAATCAGAAGAGGAAAATAGGCATCATGTTTTTTCTTTTAACTGCATGTTGTATCTTGTAAGGTAATAAAATTATAAATGGAACAAAAGGTGTTAAATGGAAAGTGTTTGTTTTAAAAATAGGATTGTGTTTGTTGTCTGTAAGTTCTAAATGTTGGGGAGGATAAAGCTAAATGGTGGATGTGTTTGCCTCTTCAGTGCATTTTTCAAATGTTCTGATTTGCCTCATTAAATCTCACCTTGTTGCTGCTCTGTTCAGAATTTGCAGCCTTATAGTGTGGATTTTATTTACTGTATATTTTCCTGTACTTGTCCTTAAGCTTCTGCCAGTTGGGAATAGATTAATTGATGTTATTTCATCCATAACTTTGTTGTTGTTGGTGTTTTTTTTTCTTCTTCTTCTTTTTTTTCCCCATATGTTTAAGCTATTTCATAATTTCAGCACACAATACAGTTCCTTAGGGTAAGTGAGGTGGGAGAGAGAAGTGGACACATATCATTAGGGTATGACAGGTGTATGGTGTTGTTGAGAAAGTAGCAGCGTGTGGCATTGCCCGCTGGTTGGGTTCCTGTACTTCATGAAGGGGAGGAAGTGAATCCAGTCTTTTCACTTGTTTTATGTCTTGAGGTATTTGGTTATTTTGAAGGCTTCCTTGATGATTCAGGGACAGTAAGTCTGAATATAAGCTGGGCTTTCTTTATATTAAAGTTGATGCTCTGTTTGGTCTCCATGGAGTTCTGTAACTGGTGATTGTTGGCTGTCTTGTCTTGTGTGTTTGCTGTGTCCTTTTACTTGTGGAGCTGTGTTGGCTGATTTGACTGCTGTAATCTTATCACATCAAGAGATGATCTTGTAAACACCAAGTGCTTATGTTCTGAGTCACTTTTTATTTTTTGGTTTGGGATGGATTGCCATTTTGTTTTAAGGTTTGTTGATGGCATGGATCTTTCCTTCTTGATGAGCATACAATGCAAGCAGTTGTTCCTTTGATGTAAGGTCATGCTTATCCAGTTTTTTTTTCTGTTGTCTTTGTTCTTAAAGTATGGCCCTTCCTGCTGTTGTAATGTCCATGTGGGAATGTGGTCATTGGTTCTGAAGACAGAGTTAATTTGTTTATTTCAGAGACCTGGCTGAACGTACTGCAGACTGTTCTTGTCCTGAAGATGCAAGTCTTTCGGAGTGTTATGCTATATCAATAAGTAAATATTTCCAAATGATGTATAGGCCCATAGCACCTGATTGTGTTAATAGTGTTACAGTTCTTTGAAACATAAGTATGTGTTTACCAATTGACACAGTGTGACATCTAAGCATACTTTGATCTTTACCAACATCACTGTTAGAAGCTTGTATCTTGCATTGTTCCTGCCCTGTTTTTGAAGGTTGTAAGCACATATACCTTGAGTCACAGGGTGGAAAGCCGTCTGTCAATTTACTTATGTGCAGGTCTTATCTTTGTCACCATATACCCGGTAATACGTGTACATGATTAAGCATTTGACCTCCCATCTATTCTAATCAGTCTCATCCTTATAATTTGGAATCAGAGCAATGTGTGATATCTTCAGTGCAAAGATACTTAAGTTTGCTGGAGGAAAGAAATTTGCATCACCATTTTAAACTTGCACTGCTCTGAACAGAACAGTTCAGTATGTGAAAAGCTGGTTGTGCCTTATGGACAGAAGTTTTCCAAATAGTATGTAGTGTGTTCTAAAAATTGTGTAAAATACACAAAATGGGGAATATTCTTCTTTAAGTTTCTGAGTATGGTAGATCACATTTAAGATTATCTTCTTCTTATACTTTGCCCATCGTCTGGTGTTTTTATTTGATAAAAGTAATAAAAAACAAATTGTAAATAAAATGCTATGTGAACTGATCCATTCACATTTTTTTTATCTTGAAGATGGAGATTATTCCTGGCCCTGAAATGTAGTGTTATGGTGGACAGAGTCCAAGAAACAAACTTAAATGGAGGAAAAGTGTTGTAGGTACAAGTATTCTTATTCAAACTGACTACTCCAGTTGATGACCTGAACCACTTGTGGATGTGATTCACACTGTAAATTTTAAAAGTTTATTTAATACATCAAAACAGGTGGGGGTATCAGACCTATAAAAGCAATTATCTTCTGGAATGTATTGCCATGTAGTTTTGTAGAGGATACCAATGTTTCTGGGTATCCTGTACCCTGCATGTGCTGGGTCTTTTGTAGCCTGAATATGGAGGCAGCAGTTTTTGCCAAAATGTTAGTAGTTATGAATCAAACTACACCACATCATAACCCACAAGGCAATCTCAACACTCATCGCAATAAAAATGTGAAGTAGTATTGCAACTATACTTCAGCAAGTGATAGACACTGTACTGAAGCATTTAAAGTTTGTGTTTTCACAACACATGGATTTATTCAGCCAAAAAATTTATGAAAGTGCATAAATTTTATTGTGATCTTGATTTGCATAAGGAACATACAGCTTTAAGATACTGCTTACTGCAAATATAGTTATGTAAAATATAATTATGTTATTATCCGTTCTAGGTGCCAGCTGTGGTGAGGAATGTAGTGCATGGTAGTTCAGGTTCAAACAACGTCCTGACACAACTTGGAGCAATGCGTCACCAGCTTCAGCTCGAACAACTACGAATGGAACAACACCTGCAACAACAGCAACTGAAAAACAAATCGTGACATCAATTGCCCATTAGTAGTTAAAAATGCACAAATGATTGATATTTTTTGATGTGCATTTGTTGGTGCTTTCTCCTTCCCATGACATGGGAGGTCAGTTTACATAGAAATGTTTCTTTACGTGAAACTTGTTTTGGGTGTTCATTGTTTTTTACTTTCCATTTATTTTCAAAAATATTCAGACCTTTAACTGTTTGTTAGCATATTTATTTTAATTTTTTAAATTGAAAGTTAACCATGACAAATAAATTCTTATTTTAGTTTCCGTCTAGATTATCTAAGGCTTATTAATAGTATTAGACATTTTGTACAAATTTTGTTAGCTTGGCAAAATAAATAGTGGTAAATATGATTTAAAAAATACTCATTGTCAGGAGAAACTTTGCAGATTCAATATTTACACAAATGTAAGATGGCTTTACGTATAAGATGCCTGCCTTTACATTCTTCCATTGTCAGGAGAAACTTTGCAGATTCAATATTTACACAAATGTAAGATGGCTTTACATATAAGATTCCTGCCTTTACATTCTTCCATTTTCAGGAACACAACTGTTCACAACATGTTTAATTCTGTGCATAACTGTATGGTTACCCCCTGTTTTTGGAGTGGTGAATTGGGGGGGAGGTGATCCTCGTATGGAGTGACTGTGGCACCGCCTATATGTTGCTGCACTTTCCTGTTCTTAATCTCATATCATTTTCAACTTATCTTGTTAGTACATAGTTGTCTACATGTCCAGATATTGCCGTTCAGTATACTGCTGGTTCTAACCAGTTGCTCTGTTAACTGATCTCACACTTGTTTTCAATACATTATAATTTTGTGATTGTAATTTCTAAAGTGTGTATAATTTTTGTTGCCTTACTTTTTCTGATATGCTTGACAACCCTTAGCAATACTGAAGTTACTGAAGACAAGCAACTTGAATGCATATTGTATTTTTAAGTTCTTGTGCTACTGAACCAGGATTGTGCCTTAAGCATTCTAATACTAGCAATTATGAAACATAAGTTTACATCATACCTAGCACTGAACGGAAATCAAATGTTTTTTGTAATTTCATTTTATTTCTTATGAAGAGCACAAAATTGCAGAACTGTACACAATATTCCAAAATGAAACTTCATCATCCCCTGTGAGAAAGGAGAAACAATATTTTACTGAATTTACTAGAGCATATAAGGCCAGCATTGGTCCTGCACAAATACAAAATATTTCATAATTATATTTTTGACTTTTGAAAAACAAATGAGAATTTGCAGACATTCTCTAGGGCAAGGAAATATTCAGCAGCACAGGAAATTTGTGGTTTAGGAAAATATATCTGTGATACTTTGTTGGCTACTATGTAGAATGTTGTAATCATGAATATTCAAGCCCACTGCAATGTTACACCAAATAAAAGGTAAAAGTGAAATATCCCCAGAAAAGGGCTACTTTTAACCACTGAGTGTAACATCATGCTGACTAGTAAAGAGTTACCAGTAGCTGTTTACCAGTCAACAATATAACATCCAAGAAGACTTGAATCTTCAGATACAGTTCTGTCAGAACCACAAAACATACAAGTTGCAGTGTTCTTTGTCACAAAAATGAATGATACTTTGTTGGACCAAGGAGGTATCTAATTGTTTCTTATGTGAATGCTCTTTCTGTCTCAGTTCGTAATGTTATCATGAAGTGAAATGAAATCCCATGGAATAAGTTAACCATTTTGCCCCAGAATTGAATGCCTGGTGTGATCTGCAGAAAACTGCAGTAGACTGGAATGTAAAAGATTGCATATAAGCCGCCATAATTCATGATTGGTAGTAGTCAGTGTTTTGGCGTTTGAGCATCATACAGTGCACTGTAATTTTGTAATGTCTGGTGCCAAAACTGTTGAGGAAATGGAGACACGGGGGAATAAATTTCACTTTAAAAGAAATAGTACAGCAATATGAAGTTACTGTTTTTATTCTTTCGCCATTTCTATGGTTTGGAGAGAACACACGGACCATGTTTCAGATTGTTACTTCTGCCTAACCAGCATCACTGGTGTAACAGCAAAGTCCAAACACACTGTTCAATACCAAAATTTACCATCAGCGATGAGGCCAGTACCTCACAGTGCAGAGTTACCTGTGCCAGGACACTAGGTGTGTTTTTATCATGGGCCCCATGAAAAATTCAAGGATCTCTTCTCGCAGGAAGATGGTGTAGTGTTTTGCAATGATGTTTGTTCCATTATGGAAGTTCTTGGCCATGAATTTAACAAAGTTCAATTTCACCTATACAATCTGGAACAAAATTTATGATCCCATTTATAGAATTGCTTGACAGTATCACTATGATACAACCAAACTATAGCCCTCCACTTGCCCCCTTACTAGCACGTGCATAAGGCTATATAAATAAATGATTGTCTTTCTTCTCTACATCACCATAGGCTCCCCCACCCACCCCACCCCCCTTACCTTTAGACCGAACAGTTTCACTAACATAATTTTCACAACCAAACTGAAACCCTAAACTAAATACAAAGAACTGTACGTAGCATAAGTGAAACAAATGCTGAAAAAACAAATTCATGGCCCTCCTTTTGTTTGTAGTATGGATCACTAAGCATAACAGAAGATACTGGGTCTTGCTTCCATAACTGAGACCTTTGTAACAAGCAAGGTGACATGACAGCTGCACGCATTCAGGCTCAATACAGAGTTGTTACATTGTACAGAGAGTTTCCAAGATACGATCCCAGGAGGCCTGACAGATGTTCTGTTAGTCTGTGTATGTGAGGGCCTCAGTAGACCTTAAAGATTGAATCACCATGAGGACCTACCTTGAAAGTTACTTCCCATTACTATTACTCATGATCACTGTTCCCATTAGCCATCTAATCCACATACCAGCACGTATTCCAAATGGGTGCACTTCTACCCTGAAAATGAAAGCAACACATTCCTCCAAAACGTGACTGCCATCAGACCAAATGATGTCACAGTACAGAAGACAGCACTTTGTGTACATTGATTTAACCTCTTGTTGGGGTTCTTGAATGAGGTTCTGGGTGCATGTCAGAATGTTGGACTGCATGTTGTTGCACTATCTGTGACATGGTGCGAACAGTGTCAAGGCCTTGAAACTGTTGGCTGCTACCAGACAGAAGCCATTCTTCAAGTTTCGGAATCAGGATATTGTGATAGCGTATGATCCACCACACTTCGTGAAGTGCACCAGAAACCTTTCCTCAATTGCAAAGTGTAGTTTTAGTCTGAGCTAATGTGTAACCAGCTAAGTGGCAACATATTTTAAATGCATACAGATGGGACAAACAAAATATTATGTGCCCTCTCTAAAAGCCAACAGATGCCTGCCTGTCCCCTGCTGCACAGTATGCATTGAAAGTCAGCTGGGCTGCACAGACCATGTGCCATACTGTACAAGCAAGTCGCATCTCTTCAGCTTCTCTAGGTAAGGAATACTGCACTCCCTTCGTTGTGTTGAAAAAAGAAGTGAAGTGACATATACAAATTTCACCTTCTTTCGAGCAAGAATATGTTCCTTTCTGACTTGCGCATGACAATGAATTATTACTGGAATATGTTTTTTCCTTCTTTTATACATTTTTATCAGGGAAATTTGTTGTTACTAGGTTGCAACAGGTGTGTTTGTGGAGGAGGTGGATCAACTCTGTGCCAGTTTTAATAGCATGAAGCATGCTCCCTGAGGAAAGCAATTGGTTGGCTCACTTGGCAATGACAGTAATCATGTCGGTTAACCCTTTCCCCGTTCAATTTAAATCGCTAGTGCCTGGGCAGAAGAGCCGAGTTTTTTCACGGGACATTTAAATTTACGTACTATACCAGAAACGCTTTAGAGCGTTTAGAGGGGGAGG
>Ga0123357_10002219_pt1 | contig 21449 bp, 19 predicted proteins | sample TergutEmb28metaG_FD_89873 | JGI IMG/M metagenome (GOLD analysis project Ga0123357, IMG submission 89873) | Embiratermes neotenicus P4 segment gut microbial communities from Petit-Saut dam, French Guiana - Emb289 P4 | ecosystem: Host-associated > Arthropoda: Insects > Digestive system > Gut ... | reverse complement strand
GGCGGATTTTCGCAGTTCTTCAGAGGATATTTCGGGATTTTTGTTTATCAGCTCGCTGACGGCGGAAGAGATAATAATTGTTATATCCATTATCGCTCCCAAACCGCTGATAAGAACGCCGCTGTAGAAAACATTTTGAAACTCCGTAATGTATTCCGAAAACTCGATTGTTTCGTAGTGAATATCGTACCTGAATATGCTGAAGCATACAACCGCTATTGTCATCATAAATATGACGCTGATTAATGCGGATATAATCGCGCAGAATGTTTTTTTATTAAAACCGCCTATTATGCACAGAGTAATTACAGTAAAAATAAATGTCCCTATACTAAATAACGCTAAAAGATTAACAGATGATTTCATGTTCAAAAAAACAATTGATATAAAAACAATAATATTTATAAAAGTAGAAAGTAATATTAAACTGCTCCTTTTGGAGGCAACAAGAATCAGAACGTAACAGAATATTAATATTTCCAACGCCGCCCAAAAATCCCTTTTGAAGCCGTCTACAGCAGCTAAAGATAAATCGCCGCGCTGCTCGACAAAGACATCGTCGCCTTTGCCGATATTATAATCAAACAGTCCCGAATAACTCCGCTCGTTTGTAAACTCAATAATTTGACCTTTATATTTGCCGTTCATTATTTTTGCTTCCACCATCTGCATATAATGCGGTTCTGTTTCATTATCATTAGTGCTGTTTATTTCCGTTTCGGATACGTTTATAGCTTTCACGATTGTTTTGGTATAGAGAAAATAATCATTTTTGACAAATATCAAAACGCCAACAAAAAAGACCAGTATTATTGATAGTATTAATACTCTGAGTTTATTATTCATTATGTATTTTTTGATTCTTTCCATAACAATTCCACCCGTTTCCGTATTTACATTATACTCCCAAATATGACATTTGTAAAGTGATTTTTTGTCAAATACAATCTCAAAAGCTGTTTACAAAACCGCTCGTCCGTGATATAATCAGGTATAAAAATATAAATCGTGCGAAAGTAGATTAACATTAACATGGAACATAAATTGAAAACCTACAAAAAAGGCGAAGAATTTGACTACTCTTACGCGCTCGGAGCTTCTCCTACAATCGAGTTGCTTAAAAACAGACCCGAGGACTGCTTTCAAGTCATATTCAGCCCGTCTTATGATGATAAGGATGATAAAATAAAAAAATTGTGCGGAAAATATAAAATACCGTGCGAAGAAAATCAGAAAATCATAAATATATTATCGCCTAAAGAAAACTGTTATGCTATCGGCGCATTTAAAAAGCGCAGTCAGACTGTGGATAAAAATAAATCCCACGTCGTATTGGACAATCCGTCCGACATGGGCAATCTTGGGACAATAATGCGTTCATGCGCGGGTTTCGGTATACAAGACATTGCAATTATCGGCAACGGCGCAGACGCTTACAATCCCAAAACTATACGCGCTTCAATGGGCGCATTTTTTCATGTGAATGTAGAGTGTTTCGCAGATATACGGGATTATCTGAAAGTGTATGGCGAACGCGAAACATATACTTTTATGCTGAACGCCGAATACAATTTGGCTGAACTACAGTCTGCGGACGGAGTAGGAGTATATTCGCTGATATTCGGAAACGAAGCGTCGGGGCTTAATTATGACGTATATAAAAATGTAGGCAAAAGCGTGGTCATCAAGCACAGCAGTAATATCGACTCCCTCAATCTGCCGATTGCCGTCAGTATCGCATTATTTTGGTTTACGAAATAGATTCCGATTTATAATTTTATCAGATCTATTCTGTTTTAATATATTTTAAAGAGCGCAACTGAAATCAAGCGCACTCCTGACAAAAAAGATATAATATAATCAAGACGGGGGTGATGATAATGTATGAATGGCGCAGACAGATGCAAAAAATAGTTGATGATATTGACCAGTGTATAATCAATCGCGACGACGACGGTCTTACGCTAACAGAAATCGCGAGAGCAAACGGATACTCCGAATTTCACATGTCACACAAATTCAAGGAGATATCTGGGGTAAGTCTGCGCGACTATCTGAGGAAACGGCGTCTTGCGTTCGCGCTGATCGACTTGCGTGAAACTGACAAAAATATCATAGACATCGCAGTTGATTACGGGTTTTCGTCACACGAGGCGTTCTGCCGGTCGTTCAAGGCAGCCTACGGCATACCGCCGAGCACATACAGGGCGAAACCGAAACCTGTGGTGCTTCATACAAAAATCAACGTATTAGACCGTCATTATTTAGGTATAGGAGGAATTGAAATGATTAAATCAACAGAAGAAGTGAAAATCTATTTTGTGTCGGTACCTGCATTCAAGTTTATGCATATCAAAAATTATGAGACGGAGGGGTACTGGGACTTCTGGGAGTATCAGGACAAAATAGCAGGTGCGGACTGCGACACGATATGCGGGTTGCTTGACAGGGTAAACGGCAAATTGGACGGTGCGGACGGCGTAATAGGAAATTACAGCGGGCAGATCATGGCGTGGATATACGAGGGCGGCGGCAAACGCGCGAGAGCGTACGGAGTGCGCCTGCCAGCCGATTATTGCGGCGAGATACCGGAGCAAATGCTTATGATAGACGTGCCGGCGACAGAGTGTATTGTATTTGAGCACGGCAAATTTGATTATGAACAGGAAACGGAGAGCGTATACGAAAAGCTCCAGGCGGCTGTAAACAGTTTTGATTACGACGGCACAGGGTATGTCCCCGACGATTCGCCCGAGCGGTTCGTATATGGCATATTCGACCCAGAGCGGTACGAGAAAGAGATAATACCTGTAAAACGCGCATAGAAAAAGCAAAAACAAAAAAGAGCAGGAGTTTCTATTATTTTATGGTAACTCCTGCTCTTTTTTGTTTTTTTATTGTTTCTTTATTCTTCTTCAGCCGCCGCGTTCTTCTTAGCTTCTTCTATGACTTTCGGCGAGAGGGTTGCGGGCAGTTCCTCGTATCTTACGAATCTGAACTCGTAGTTTCCTCTGCCCTGGGTCATCGCCCTTAACTGTATCGCATATGTTTGCATTTCACTCATAGGGACTTCCGCGTCTATGACTGTGTAGCCTTTCTTTGATTCGTGGGGATTGAGACCCATAACCCTGCCTCTGCGTTTATTCAAATCGCCCATAGCGTCGCCGACAATGCTTTCGGGGATTATGACTTTCAATTCGCCCACAGGTTCGAGAATAATCGGAGCTGCGCCTGTAAGCTGTAAAAACGCAAGCCTTGCCGCGAGTTTAAACGACAGCTCGTTTGAATCAACATCGTGATATGAACCGTCGTATAGGTTCGCCTTTAAATTGACGACAGGGAATCCTGCGAGAACGCCCTTGCTCATGCACTCTAACAAGCCTTTTTCGACTGCGGGGTGATACGACTTCGGCACAGAACCGCCGAATATGCTCTCTGTAAACGTGAGCCCCGGATTTTCGTCGCACGGCTCGAACGTAATTTTGACATGCCCGTATTGTCCGTGACCGCCGGACTGTTTCTTGTGTTTCCCTTCGACGTCAATCTTTTTCTTGATTGTCTCCCTGTACGCCATCCTCGGTATAGAGAACTCAACTGAGACGCCGTAACGGTTTTTGAGCTTTGAGGTTATAACGTCGATGTGCATTTCGCCCAACCCCGACAAAAGAATCTGATGCGTCTCCGCGTTGTTTTCATACCTGACAGTCAGATCTTCTTCAAGAAGCCTTGCTATATTTGTGGATATTTTATCTTCGTCGCCTTTTGCTTTCGGAATAATCGCGTAAGTCAGGAACGGTTCGGGATAACTGATTTTCACATATTCCGAATTCCCCGATGTCGTAAGAGTATCGTTTGTATTGGTCGCCGAGAGCTTTGCCGTAACCCCTATATCGCCGCACACAAGCTCATCGACTTCCGTCTGCTTTTTGCCTCTTAAAACATACAGATGCGCGAATTTTTCGCTTTGACCGGTTTTGAGATTTTTAAGCAGCATATCGCGTTTAAGCGTTCCGTTCATGACTTTAAAATACGACATTTTGCCGACAAACGGATCGGCGACTGTCTTAAACACGAATATAGAGGTATTTCCCGTTTCTTCTATTTTGACGCTGACAACTTTTTCTTCGTCGTCATAAACTTTTTCACTTACTTTATCAAGCGGGTTCGGGAAGTATTTCGCGATACTGTCCGTAAGATATTCAATTCCCGTAAGGGTAGTCGCCGAACCTGAGAATATCGGGATTATGTTGCCGCCTTTTATTCCGGCGTTGAGGGCGGTTTCTGTTTCGGCGTCCGTAAAGCTTTCACCGCCGAAATATTTTTCCATAAGTTCTTCGCTTGTTTCAGCTAAAGATTCAAACAGCATCTGTTTATACTCTTCGACTTTAGACTGGAAAGCGGCGGGGACTTCCCCCTCTTTCATAACTCCGCCTTTATCCGGCGTGAAATATTTTGACTTCAGTAAATCGACATATCCCGCAGTCTTGTGATTTTCGATAAAAGGAACGAAAATCGGGCAGACTGCGACGCCGAATTTTTCTCTTGCTTCTGTAAATATATCTTCAAAGTTTGCGTTTTCTTCGTCTAATTTGTTTATAAACAACGCTTTGGGGATATTGACTTCGTTTGAATAGTCAAACGCAAATTCTGTGCCGACGTCTACGCCGGACTTCGCGTTTATAACTATAAGCGAGCAATCCGCCACTCTTACCGCCTGTTTTACTTCGCCGGCAAAATCAAAAAATCCGGGAGTGTCAAGCAGATTGATTTTCACTTTTTTATATTCGAACGAGAGAAGCGAAGTCTGTATAGAAAACAAGCGTCTTATTTCTTCGGGATCGTAGTCGCTCACAGTATTTCCTTCCGAGACTTTTCCGTGTCTGTCCGAGTTTTTGGTAAAAAACAGCATCGCCTCCGCAAGCGACGTTTTACCGCTGTCGCCGTGACCTAAAATGCAGACGTTTCTTATGTCTTTTGTATTAGCCATTTACTATTATTCCTCCGTTAAAAATTTATTCTGTTATATTATTTTTCCATAATAAATCTATTATATAACATTTTATCCGAAATTGCAATATATTTTTATCTGTTTTTATGGCAAATATATAAATTTTTTACATCAAACCTGTAGGGAACGGATTAATCCGTTCCCTACAACAGAATGACAGCAGGAATGTCACTTTCCGTATGCCTGAATAAGCCGTGCAAATATCGTTGCATACTCGGCTCTTGTCGTTATTCCCTGCGGGTCGTATATATTGCCGGGTTTGCCTGTTATGATGCCTGCCTGCTGCATATCTGACACCGCTTCTGCGGCCCAGTCTGATATGCTTCCGTCGTCTGCAAATGCAGTTTTTTCGTTTGAGGCTTTCACAGCCCAGCCTTTGTACTTGACGTACCTGTCCAACATAACCGACATTTCTTCGCGGGTTACAAGTTTGTTCGGCTCGAATTTGCCGTCGCCTGTCCCATCCATGATGCCGTTGTCAGCCGCCCATTCAACCGCTCCAAAGTACCACTGCCCCGATTTGACGTCGTCGAAATTTGACGTCGTATACTTACTCAAATCCGCCCTCTCCAGGTTGGCGAACATATTGGCGAACATCGCCCTGCTCACCGGCATACCCGGCTCGAAATCGCCGTTCGCGTCCATCGCGTCCGCCAGCCCTCTCGCAGTTATGAAATCTATATATTTCTCCGCCCAATTCCCCGATATATCGTTAAACTCTCTCTCATTATATATCGCGTCATACTCGCCTGTTCGGGTAGCGTCGAAAGTGATACTTTTCGTTTCCGTATTATACACTCCATATGGAATAACGACATTCGCCGCCGTTCCTTTCCGAACTGCTACTACGCATTCCGCTTTCTGACCGTCTGTCAATGTATACGGCAACGTGATTGTAAGCGGATTTTGCGGGTCGTCGTATTTTATATCATTGCCTTTGGAGTCTATCAGCGCGACTTTGAAACTGCCTTTTACGATTGACAGCCGTATCGGAAATTCGCCGAATACTGCCTGCAACGCTTTCAGAGTTTCGTTAGATATAGTCAGGGCGCCGAAATCTGTATTGATGACGAGACTGCCGTCTATCGAAACCACCGCGTCCGCGGGTATCGTGACGATTATCTTATTCTGCCCTGGCGCAGTTATATCAAGATTGCCTGTATTGTCCTTGTCTTTTGATACATCATCTGCCGAAATCGTCAGTTCTACTGTGCCGTCCGGCATTAATACAGCCGTATAATCCTGACCGTTAATATTAACCGTTACAGTGGGATTTGTGTCTGTTGTAACTTTATTATCGCCTGTGTTTGTACTTGTATTGTTGGCGCTTGTGCCGCTCGGACCGGAGACTAAACTGCCGCTGTAATCGCTGTCTGAATAATACGGATAGCCGTTACCGTTGTTTGCGGACGGGATGCTGAACTGTATATTTTGAAGCGTCATGCTTGGGTCGTTCACGTTTACAAATGTAAAGTAACCGTTGTAGCTGTCTGATTTTACCGGTATATTATACGCGGTTCCATCCGAGCCTTTAACAGATACTCCCGCGCCGACTGTTAAGCCATTTGAGCTTGTTACAGACCAGCAATCACCGCTTGTATCTAATGTTTTCACTGTGCCGCTGCCCCCGCTGATTGTAACATTATCTGCGAATATTCCGTCCTTGTCGGCAGAAGTAATATCCAGCGTGCCGCTGTTAATTATGATAGAAGTATTTGCAAATATTCCGAAATCGCTGGCAGTTGTAATATATATTTTTCCGCCGCCGATACTGACTGAGTTGCCAATTATACCTGCGCCTGTGCCATTTTCGACGATTTTGCCGCCGCTGATTGCGACTGATGAGCCGCCAACAATACCCGCCATAACACCTGCTCCGTTTACAGTGATATTGCCGCCGCTGATTGTAACGTTATTAAATGAATATATTCCTTCCCCGTCGGTAGTAGTAATATCTACTGTGCCGTCGGATATTGTTATGTCATTTATAACACCTATTCCGATTGAATCGGAATTAATAGATACTGTGCCGCCGCTGATATTAATTGAATTGCAGCCAATGCCCGCGCTGTTTGTACCGCTGGTTATGATAGTATTACCGCCGCTAATGTCGATTGTATTGCCCTGTATGCCCACGTTGCCGGTTAAGGTGACATTGCCGCTGCTGATTGTAACGTCATTACGCGCATGTATTGCGGCATCGTTGTCAGAAGTAATATCTATCACGCCGCCGCTGATTGTAACGTTGCCATAGGCAGTTGAATTTCCCATTCCGCCGCCTAATACTAAATTATTGCTATTTCCTGCATATATTCCAATATAACCGGCTGAAATCGTTACCGCGCCGCTGCTGACTGTAATGTCATTATTTGCTGTTATTCCGGCGCCTTGGGCAGAAATATTTATCACGCCGCCGTTGATTATAACGTCATTATTTGCTGTTATTCCTGGACCGCCGGCAGTAATATCTATCGTGCCGCCGTTGATTGTAACATTACTACCATTATCTGTCTTTATTCCGTTGAGAGTAGCATCGCCGGTTATACTAAGTTTCCCGGGCGTTCCGCCTGACTGGGCATAGATGTTAAGGTTGTTGGGTCCTGTCACATAAATCGCGTTGAATATCGCACCAGTTACCGTCACATTGCAGCCGTTTTCAAGTATCAGATTGACGTCGCCATCAGAGGTGTCTATGGTAAGCATGTTCGTAAAATTTATCGTCCCGCTCAACAAATACCATGTATCTGCCCCGGCTGTGTCAAGCGTTAGTGTGCTGTTGTCGAGGTCGTAGTCGCCGGGGTAAACTTCAATCACGTCGTCTCGTGTTGTGTCCGTTCCAGTTATGGGGTCGTAGTACGATGCTGTTACGGTCGCCGGCATAGCCATAACTGGCAGTCGTACCGGTAACAACACGGCGCATAAAACCAGCGACAGTATCACCGATATGAATTTTTTAAATCGTTTGCTTTTTTTCATATACTTTTCTCCATTTAAACATTCCTTAAAATTTTACTTTGCATATTTATTATATCAATAATATCGTCCGTTAATCATAAAAAATAAGCGTTTTGAAAAGTTTTTTAAAAGTGCGGCACAATTTTAAATTTTTATATAACATAAATCCCGTCTGACGCTCTCTTAGTCAAACCAGATTTATCGAGCCTGCTTTCTTCTTCCAGAACTTTCCACAGTTTCGGTTTAGTCACGGGATGACGGGGAGTGAAGACAGTGCAACAGTCTTCATACGGTTCTATAGACGTCTCGTAAGTGCCGATTTTCTCGGCTGTTTCTATTATCTGCGATTTGTCGAGTCCTATACATGGACGGAAAACCGGCGTGTTTATTCCGTCGTATATGACTTTTACCGCCTCTATTGTCTGCGATGCGACCTGCCCGAGCGATTCCCCCGTGATTATGCAGTCAATATTGTTTGACTTCGCGATACTTTCGGCGATTCTTATCATAAACCGCCGCAGTAAGACAGTCGTATAATCCCCGTCGCAGTATTTTCTGATGTTCTCCTGTATTTCAGTCAAACTGACCGAGTAAAATTTTATATCCCCGCAGTATTCGGAAAGTATTTTGGAAAGCCGCACGACTTTTTCACGCGCCCTCTCAGATGTGTACGGCTCCGACGTGAAATGCAGAGCCGAAATTTTCATGCCGCGCCTTGCCATCATATATCCCGCGACAGGCGAATCAATGCCGCCGGACAAAAGTAATAATCCCGTCCCGTTTGAGCCTACCGGCATACCGCCCGCGCCGTGATACTTTACGTTTGACGCATGGATAAAAGCTCCGTTGTTGCGCATCTCAACAGCAACCCAGACCTCGGGATTTTTCAAATCGACGGTTATATTGCCGTTTTCACTAAACAAGACATCGCCGATTTGCGCCGCTATTTCTGGGCTTTTTAACGGAAAAGATTTGTCCGAGCGTTTTGCCAGAACCCCGAAACTTTTTTTGCCGTCGAGAACCGGCGCGATATATTTCAACGCAGTCTCTTTTATTTTATCTATATTTTTTTCTACTTTCAACGCCGAATTTATCGTCACAATTCCGAAAACTTTTGACAACGCTGGGATTATATTATCTATATCAAAATTCGGATCATCGCACCAGACAGTCATAATTGACTGTTCGCGTTCTATGTTAATATATGCGTTTTTATTATTGCTGTTGTATTTATATTTTTTCACTGCATTTTCAACATTCTGTTCTAAAAGTTTCTCGAATTTATTCCGGTTTAAGCCTTTCAGCGCAATTTCGCCGTATTTCAGCAGCAGGACTTTCGTCTCTTGCATATGGCAATATGTTCTCCTTTAATTTTTATGATGACATTAGGAATCTATTGTAGGGATCGTCAGATATTACGTTTTAATTTTAAATTATACTCAGGTCTTGTAATCCAATCTAAATATTGGATATTACCGTTAAAATTAATATAAGCGTTTATTCTTTCTCGCATGCTCTGAGGCTGAATATAATTCAATATTTCGTCTTTACGCACCCACGTTGGGTCGGACGTTTCATCTGATTCGCATAAATCGCCGTCAATATATTTGCATATAAAATCAAATATCACTTTTGTAGGGATTGCCCCGAAATTGTTATCCTCATATTTTCCGGTATTGGACACAATACCTACGAGTTTCTCAACTATAACATTTGCGCCGCTTTCTTCTTTCACTTCGCGGACAACCGCTTCGATAAGATTTTCGCCTTCTTCGACCTGTCCCCCAGGGATTTCCCAGCAATAACGGTAACGGTTTTTCACCAATAATATTTCGCCCTTACCATTTTCAACTATGCCTGCCGCGCAAACTATATGAATCGGAAATGCCATATGCTTAACCCTCTTTCTGTTTAATATCTTCACGAGTTGAAAAAGCAAAAATAATATTGCACCAAAGCCCTCTTTTGTAAAGAGGGTGGCGTCGCCGAACAATCTGAAAATTTATAAAATTACATTGGATGCGACGACGGGTGTTTTGTGGAATTTTATCAAAACACCCGTCACGCAGTCTAAGCACTCCTATCGTTCTTCACTAACATCTCGCGTGCCACCCTCTTTACAAAAAGAGGGCTTTAGCAGAAATTTTTTGCATTTTTACTTAACCCGTGAATGATACCTATAATAATTTTATTAAATTTTACTTTCTTGCTCTGCTACGATAAATTCTACGCCGAGTTCCTCAATTTTTGCAAGCTCGTCCTCTACCGCATCCCAGTCTGTGATTAACACGTCGAATTTGTCCGCGTCGCATACTTTTATAAACCCTTTAGATCCGAGTTTTTGATTCGGTACCATAACGACATTCTTTCTCGAATTTTGGATAACAGTTCGCATAAATGCGGCAGTTTCGGTTGAATCAGTTGAAAATCCGAAATCCGTTTCATATCCTGTACCAGTCATAAGATTTAAATCGAAGTGCATATTTTTCACGAAATCTGCCGCAAGCGCATCATTCATTGAGGCTTTACTGCTCATACGCATTTTCCCGCCTGTGATGTACACTGTCACGTTATCCCAAAATTTTAGTTCATCGGCTAAAGCGACAGAATTTACAACCAATGTATATGGAAATGTTTCCGGCAGGTAAGCCAACATAATAAAACCTAAAGACGCGCCTGTCAAATATACAATATCATTTTCTTTTATAAATTCAGCCGCTTTTTTTGCTACCGCGGCATAACTCGGGTAGATTTCAGGATTTTCTTTATCCGCAAAACCTTTCACATCCATATAACGATACGAGTCGATTCTATTCAACGGAATAGCACCGCCATGCGTTCTTTTCAGAAGTCCTTTTTCTTCGAGTATGCGCAAATCCCTGCGCGCGGAATCCAATCCGACGCTGAATCGTCTTTGAATATCGCCGATTGATATTCGTCCTTCTTCATTGATAGTTTTTAAAATTTCTGCATGACGTTCTTCTGCAAACATTAATAATCACTCTCCTAAATTAATAAATATAATTTTTTGATGTACATCATATTTGTATTATATCACGATTATTAATGTTTGTCAAGTGATTTTGTTAATGTTTTTTAATTATTTTTCACGATTATTAACGTTTTCAAATTTACATATGTCTCTCAAGAAGCACTCGCCGCATTTGGGATTCTGCGACTTGCATATATCTCTGCCGAAGAAAACCAATCTGTGACAGAAATCGTTTGATTCTTCCGGCGGTATAATCTCCACAAGTTGCTTTTCAACAACCTGCGGATTAACGCTGTCGGCTAAATCAAGACGGTTTGATATTCTGATACAGTGCGTGTCCGTGACAATCGCGGGTTTACCGAATACGTCGCCCCTGATTAGATTTGCGATTTTGCGACCGATTCCCGGGAGTTTCAGCAAATCGCTCATATTTTCGGGAACCTGCGAATTATACTCATTGACGAGCATTGCGCACATATCTTTTATATTGCGAGCTTTTGTTTTATATAATCCGCATGAGAATATCGCTTTTTCCAGTTTTTCCAAATCGCAGTTTGCGAAGTTCTCGATTGATTTGAACTCCTCGAACAAATCTTTTGCGACGATATTAACCCTCGCGTCCGTGCATTGCGCCGAAAGACGCGCCATAATCAGCAGTTTATACGGCTCGGTCTCGTATTCGAGAGTGCAGTCCGCAAGCGGATATTTTTCTTTGAGGCGGGATATTATTGTGTTTGTTCTGGATTGTTCTTTTGTATTCATATTTATCATCAGACCTTTTTAATCAAGAATACGATTGCTTTTACCAATATTACATTCTGCGCAAAGTGTCTGTAAATTATCTAAAGTTGTTAAACCGCCTAATGAAAACGGAATTATATGGTCAACATGCAGTATAACGCCATCTTTAACACTTCTGCCACACACAACACATTTTGAATTGTCTCTTTTTAATACTTGATAACGCAACGATAACGGAATATTTCGGCTCTTTTTTTGTTTCGATATTTTATCTGACAATTTAACATTTTCTATATTATTATTTTCTTCATATTTTTGCAAGTTGATATTTTGATAACTGGGAAGCATATCTAAACTATAACCTTTATTGCCTTGAAAATGACCTTTTAATATAGATACCGTTATGAAATTATATAAAAAATCTTCTGCTGAAGTATTGACAAATTTTTCATCAATTGGATTAAATATTCCTAAAATTAAATCGTTGTTTTCTGTAACTTCTAACCCCATTTTTCGATATATATCACACAATAAAATTTGTTTTTGTTTTCTTGTTATTTTAGCCATTTCATTATCACCGGGATGTTGTTCTGTAAATTTAATTTTTTGTGTAAGGAAAATAATATCATTACTTTCTTTTTGCGTAGTAAGATTTACAGAAAATACCATACCTTGTATGCTTCCTATTCTTGTAAATGCAAATAAACGATAATGATATCTAACATTTTCATATAATTGCAATGAAAGTTGAAGATCGCCTTGTGGTATTTTGAAAGTATATTGATGTTGATTATTTAATAAATCAATTCCAGCTTCATTATACTCTATTTTGTAATTAACTCCGTATGTAAAATCAAGCGTAAAATTATCAAATTTAATTAAATTATTTTTTAGCTTTATTCTTTTTAATACAGAAGCAAAAGATTCTGCATCTTCATATGTATTTTTCATTTTTTATTCTCCCCACTTTCCCGCACAATTTTGTTTCTGTACTCCAACGCAGCCTGTTCTGTTTTGTTGCCGCTGAATTTATAATACACCCTGTCTTTCAGCGTGTCGGGCAGATACTGCTGCTTCACGTAATCGTTCTTGAAATTGTGCGGATATTTGTAGTCCGATGCGCCGCCTATGCTTTTTATATAAGTTTCGTCTTTCAAGTTTTTGAGGTTTTTCAGATGTATGGGAATATCCGCAGACTTTGCGGCGTTGTTTCGCACATCGTCCAACGCTTCGTCGATGGCAAGAACAGAGTTTGACTTCGGACACGTGCATAAAAATATAGCGGCTTGCGCAAGCATTAACCGCGCTTCCGGCATACCAACCTGCACAGCCGAATCGCACAGCGATTTTACTATAACTGCGGCGTTGGGGTACGCGAGACCTATGTCTTCCGACGCGGCGCACAATAATCGGCGTATCGGCGAGAGAATATCACCGCCTTCGATTAGTTTAGCGAGATAATATAATGCGGCGTTTTCGTCGCTGCCGCGCAGTGATTTGTGCAGAGCCGACAGCAAATCAAAATGTTCGTCGCCGTCCCTGTCGTAATACATCGCGGACTTCGGGATGAGTTTCGCTATATCGCCGACTGTTATGGTATCTTTTGCGCAGGACAAAAACGCAAGTTCAAGAGTGTTCAAGGCTTTTCGCACGTCGCCGCCAGCAAATTCGGCGATTTTACGTTTTGCCTCCGAATCTATAGAAATATTGTTGAATCCCTCAAATCCGCGCATTTTTACTATCCCTCTGTCGAGGGCTTTTTCTATATCCGCTACTGAAAGCGGCTTAAACTCGAATATATTACAGCGCGAAATTATTGCGCCGTAGATGTAAAAATACGGGTTTTCAGTGGTCGAGGCGATTAAGACAATGCGCCCGTCCTCGATATATTCAAGAAGCGACTGCTGCTGTTTTTTGTTGAAATACTGTATTTCGTCGAGATACAGAACAATTCCCGCACCGTGCTCCCCTTCGATCGTCTTTGTTTTCTCGGCGATTTCTTTTATATCGGACAGCGACGCCGTTGTTCCGTTCAGCTTATAAAAATTTCTGCCGCATGTTTTCGCGATTATTTCTGCGGCGGTAGTTTTGCCGACGCCGGGAGGTCCGAAGAATATCATGTTTCTGACGAATTTATTTTTCGCCATGTTCTTAATCGGACCGCCGTCGCCGAAGAGATGATTTTGTCCGACAATCTCGTCAAGAGACATCGGGCGCATCAAATCTGCGAGAGTTTTCGATCTTATATTATTGTTGTTCATATTCTTCCTTAATATGTGCAAATCACGAGTTGAAGAATAACTCCTTGCCCTCTTTAGTAAAGAGGGTGCCCGTCGCAACGGGCGGGTGTTTTGTGGAATCTGATGTTGTGCGGGGAGACAAAAACACCCGTCACGCGGTCAAACGTATTTTACAGAACCCGCACGAGTTCTCGCGTGCCACCCTCTTTGCGAAAGAGGGCTCTGGTTCAGACTTTTTACGTCTCTTTATATATTCATATCACTCATACAACGGATATTTTTTGCACAATTTTGTTACTTCGCCTCTGATATAATCCGCTTTACTGTCAAACTCCGACGCCGCAAGTTTGAACAGCTTCGCGATAACAGGCATATCTTCTTCGACAAATCCCCTTGTCGTCGCCGCGGGAGTTCCCACTCTTATGCCGCTTGTTACAAGCGGTTTTTGAGGGTCATTCGGTATCATATTGAAATTTACAGTTATATAAACTTCATCAAGACGTTTTGCCATATCTTTACCGGTGATGTTAAAATCGCGCAAATCAACGAGCATTAAGTGATTGTCCGTACCGCCGGAGATTACTTTAAAGCCCTCGTTTATAAGACTTTCAGCCAAAACTTTCGCATTTTTTACTACCTGATTTTGATATGCCTTAAAATCAGGTTTCAACGCTTCACCTAAACAGACAGCTTTTGCCGTGATTATGTGCATAAGCGGACCGCCCTGTATTCCCGGGAACACAGCTTTGTTCATCTTTTTCGCGAGTTCTTCATCGTTTGTCAAAATCATACCGCCTCTTGGACCTCTTAAAGTTTTATGCGTCGTGGTGGTGACAACGTCTGCGTATAAAACGGGATTCTGGTGCAGTCCCGCCGCGACAAGTCCGGCGATATGCGCCATATCGACCATAAAATACGCTCCGACTTTTTTTGCAATCTGCGAGAATCTCTCAAAATCAATCGCTCTCGGATATGCCGACGCTCCCGCGAGTATTATTTTCGGTTTGTGCTGTAAAGCCAGCTCCTCGACTTTGTCGTAATCTATCGTCTGCGTGTCGTCCGTAAGCCCGTATGACACAAAATTGTAGTACATGCCGGATATATTGACCGGGCTTCCGTGCGTCAGATGCCCACCGTTGGCAAGGCTCATGCCCAACACTGTATCGCCCGGTTGCAACAGCGCGAAATATACGGCGGTGTTAGCCTGCGCGCCGCTGTGAGGCTGAACATTGGCAAATTTCGACCCAAAGAGTTTATTCGCTCTTTCTATAGCCAGAGTTTCAACTTCATCGACACATTTGCACCCTTCGTAATATCTTTTGCCGGGATAACCCTCTGCGTACTTGTTTGTGAGAACGCTTGCGGCTGCCGCCATGACTGCGGGGGATACAAAATTTTCCGAAGCGATAAGCTCGATATTGCGTTTCTGACGTTTTACCTCTTTTTCGACAAGACCTGCAACTTCGGGGTCTGACGACTTCAAAAAATCAAGATTGCTTTGAACATAATTCATAAAATTACCTCTCCTATCAAATTATAAAATAATCTTTATGGCAAATATTATATCACGCATTTATTAAAATTTTTAATTTTTTTATAAAATAATTGAATTTTTTGCTAATTATTATATTGTTTCCGTTATGTACTGTCAAATATCATTTAGTCAGGGTTTTTTTGATAATTGTCACATCATGTATCTCTATTTCCGTTGTGTATCGGCGTGTTAGGGGTAAAAAATAGGGGTATTGCACGGCATATAAAATTTTTGATTATGTGACGCCCCTATATACAAGATATATTCTTAATTAGAAATAAGCGTACTAATTCCGTAAATGCGGAATAAATGAAACAATGGAAACAGCGTAATAAGGGGAAAACATTATGAACCAAGTTAAAGAAGTAAAACAAAGGCATATGGCTAATGTATATAGGAACGCAGTGAAAAACCGTGAAATTATGGACTACTTAATACGAATGGGAGTGGAAATGGCTGTGGCTAAAGCTCCCAGATATGAACGGGAGAAGCTGTTTAACAAAATCAACCGCATGGAGAACTGCAATAAGTTTTGGACGACTGAAACACATGAAGCCAGCCATATAAAACTGCTGTTACATACATACTTATGTAAGGATAAATTCTGCTGTAACTGTAAGCGTGTAAAACAGCATGTTATGGAAAACCGATACCTGCCGTATATGGAAATTTACAGAAACCTTATGTACCATGCCGTGTTGACCGTGCCTGCCTGTAGTGGAAAAAAGCTGAAAGAAACAATACAGCATATGGCTGAGTGTTTCAAAACGCTTGTAACATACCTGAACGGCAACAAGATAATACAAGGCATAAATTTCGGGCAGTATGGCTATCAGGGCTGTATTCGTTCATTGGAAATCAAATATAATAGCGATAAATATCAGCCGCATTATCATGTATCAACCGTATTTGATAATACCGCTGTAATAGAAAATAAGAATATAAATAATATGTTTTCAGATAATGGAGAGCGGCTGTTTTCAGAGTTTGAATCTATGCTCCAGCGGGTATGGTTTTTACTCATAAACAGACAGCGGCTTACATATAAGAGTATATTTGCTGAAACCGCTGAACAAGACCGATACAGCTGTATAATAGATAAATTCGAGGCAAACGATTATGATAAGCTGTTTGGATATATGGTTAAAAATCTTTCGGAAGACAACGAATTTATGGAGTACGACAATTTCAGAACACTGTACTATGCGCTGAACCGTGTTAGACAGATTCAAGGCTATGGAATATTTTACAATGTTACGGCAACAGAAGATGACCCAGATTACACGGAACAGGAATATCAGGACATAGCGGATTTTATCGCCTCTGACGAACCGCCAGTAATAGCATATGAGCCGTTGAGCCGTCTGGCTAAAAATACCACATATACATATCTAAAGAAACAATACAGACGACAGGGGGATATTATAAAATAAATTAAAATTAAATTTAAAAGGGGGCATTTGGAAATGATAAATTCCAAGAAACTTCAGGAATTATGTGAATGGAAGCATATAGACAAAGTCAACGAATTACTTGACGGCGGTGAGTCTCCGTTCAGAGTATATGAATGGGTCACAGCAAACGGATTCAAAATCAGTCACCCTATGGTGTATAAATACGCGAAACACCGAAAAGTGGAAGCCATAACCAAGCGATTAGCAGGTAAGTATATAACGCCTATTGATACAGAGGCTTTACGAGGTGAACTTGGCATATCCGCGACTAACTACAAATCTGGTAGGAGTGTTGAAAATGAGCGTTACACTCTCCAGACAATTTTACAGCTTACATATAACGCTCTCAATAATCAAGAGGTAGATTAACATGATAAAATCAATATTCGACCAAACAGTCAACTGGGAAGAACTTAGTAAAAAAGCAAATCTGAACAATCTCGACTATGACGCAGAAGTCAGAGAGTATTACATATTGTTAAAAAAAATGAAGAAATCTATGACAGAGAACGGAATTTACAACCTTGAAGAACTAATAAAGCACCATAGCAGAATGCAGGCTATGAATGACCAATTTTATTTTAAGCAAGGCTTCAAAATGGCGGCTCAGTTATTACTCGAATCATCAGAATCATCAGATGAGCAAATTTATAAAGCTCTAAAATATGATGATGTTAGATTTTATGATTATGAATAAACATAAAACGCCCATATATTGCATAAAAATTTAAATCCACAAGAGAGGGACGGGGTGGGAATGTAATTATGTTGCCACCCTGTATTATCCAGTAGTGAAATCATAAACAATGGCTGGCGAGAGTGTTGAAAAATGAGCGTTACACTCCCCCAGACGATTTTACAGTTTAGTTATAACGCTCTCAATAATCAGGAGGCAGATTAATCCTATGGAATCAATAATAGAGAAAATATATTACGGAAAAAACATGATAGAAAAACCATTAAATAGCAGAGAATATGAAACAGCAATGGAATTTTACGACGACATATATCAAGATTTGCGAGACTGTTTAACAGAGGAACAGTACAAAATATTATCAGCACTTTTAGAAAGCCATACCATGCTGGAAAATATCACAGAAAAACAATATTTCGAGCAAGGCTTCAAAATGGGTATTCAGTTATTACTCGAAGCATTAAAAGAACTGTAGTAAAAAATAAATTTTGTAAGGAAATATACAATTTTATACTGTTTCTTATGGTAAACTTTTGGATAAATATTAACCTGCTGATGTAAGCTATACTTGCAATAATAGAGGCTTACATCAGCATTTCCATAAATAATGTGAAATTTTGCTTATTTCTTAACTTTATCGTCTTTTTCCGATAATGCGTCTATCAAATTTGATACCAGTTTCAAATTACTTTCCGAAAGCCTTGATGTGTCGATTGTATGTATATTGTTCACACATAATAAATAATCCGTTGTAACTCCAAAAATACTTGCTAAACAAATTAAAGTGTCATATGCTGGGTATCTCAATCCAATTTCATAAGCTGAAACAACAGAAGCTGTTAGCCCTATCCTCTGCGCAAGCTGTTCCTGTGTCAGATTTTTCTCTAACCTTAATTTTTTCAGGCGTTTTCCAAACTCAATTATCATTTATTTCTCCAACTTTTTTTACATAATTATATAAAAATAATCTTTTGATTTGGTAATAGTCAGCATTTTATTTTGTTGACAAAACAGAAGAAATAATGTATAATACAGTTAAGAGAATTTTTGTTAAAAATCAGGAGGTTGGATAATGTCAGCGGAAATCATGTTAAAAGCCATGAGTGTCATATTTAAAGAAGACAGGTATGATAGATACAACGGACTTATGGAATTTTCATTTGAGGGGTGGAACGGCAAGTCATATCGTATTCTTCGTAACGAATTTGAAAAAGGCAAATACGATAGACAAGAATGGATTAATCAGCCAGGTATATATTTTCTGTTTGGATTAAATAAAGAGACAAATAAAGACATAGTTTATGTCGGAAAATCAGACAATACTATTCTTTCACGCATAAAGAATCATGTTATGACAAAAGATTATTGGAGAGAGGCAGTAACATTTATTAAGACAGGCGAACACCCTTTTGGACGCGATGAAACGGCATGGCTCGAAAAATATTTTTATGTAATCGCACAGAAAGCCGGACGTTACGAAGTTTATAATGATAAAACACCTGATACAGGGATTGTAAATCATATAATGGAAATTGCCCTTAAAGAATACGTTTATAATATGAAGATGATTCTGGGGACTTTGAATCACATATTTTTTGAATCAACAGAAACGGTTGACAAACCTATAATAGAACGCCCGATAATATATAAAAATTATACTACAGAAGAATTAGAAACAATAGTTAACAGCGAAAATCTTACAGTCACTTACTCAAACGATAAAGGCATATATCGTATGCGGCTCATAATGGCACTAAAAAAAGCGGATAGCGACGGGAATCAAAATGATTAATTTTTCATATTGATTAAGATAAATTTTAGACATATAATAACCGCTAAAAAAGCAATCTATAACCGCGCAGATAAAATAACAACAGGAAATACTCCCGTTGCGTAGCGGCAAAAATAAACAGTTCAAATCGCATAATATAATTTTTAAAGAGAGGAATCACATGATTATTAACAAAGATACAATTTTACATATATTGAATGAATTATTAGAAACAGAAGTCGAAGAATTAATTAGATACTCGGAAAATCCGACCTGTAACAAGGCAAAGCAGGGCGTGGAGGCAGAATATAATTATTATAAAAAACGAGTACAACTGATTGAACGTACAAAAAGCAATATATTCTTTTATGGCGTCTTTCATCAACCACACCGTAATATAAACTTACGCCGAAAAATAAAAGAACAAAAGTTTTGAACTATATATATTCTACAGATGTTTAAAATGCCGAAATAAGCAATTTATAATTTTGTTGATAAAATATATCATAATGATAAGGTTATCGTGTTTAACGGCAAAAAATAGTCACTCAAATCGCAAATACGAATAAAAAATAAATATATGCAATATTTTTGCATGAAAATCGGAGGATAAAAAATGTATTGTAGTAATTGCGGCAAAGAAATTCCAGCCGAAAGTAAATTCTGTAAGGAATGCGGAAACAAGGTCATAGCTTCCACAGTAGTAAACGATAATCCCACGCCGGAAATTAATCCAGATATACCCGTGCAACAAGAAAACCTTAATGACAGCATTGCTGATAACATGACTGAATCCGTAATTCCGCAACAAGATACAAATGTTACAGAACCTCAGCATAAAAAATTATTCAAAGCGTTGGGCATACTAAGATTTATAGATGCAGGGCTGTGGTTATTAGTCGCTCTTTTCCAGATAGGTCTATATGTTATGGGTACATATGAAGACACTTTAATTCCGTTTCCGTTGCTCGTCGGCTGGAACATAGTATGTATCACGCTGTGTATAAAATTCGGCATTGATTTATTAAAAGGTAATAGACTTATCAATAATATTCAACTCTGCGTCATATCTCTATTATTTTACGGATTTCAATTTATCGTAGGAACATACGCGATTATTTTCTTTATTCTGCTTGAAATAGCCATTCTAGTGATTTCTGTCATAGCAAGAGGCGGTCAGAATACTGAAAAACGGAAATTTACCACAATAAGCATAATATGCGGGGTGTACATAGTTGTACTGTTATTCGCCATGAATATATACACAAATGTATTTAATAGGGAAACATACGTAAACATGACTGAGGGCTTTTCGTTTAAATATACCAGCATATGGGAAATAGCCAATACTGATGAAAATACAATCGTATCTATTGCTGAACCTCCCATATCAAATTCTCCAGCTTTTATTAATGTAACAAAATACCCCAAAGATAGTGCTTATTTTACTGCGACAAAATCCGATTTTCAGGCATCATATTCAGAGTTTTTGAATAATGTACAAATAACTGATTTAAGAAATGTTAATTTGGACGGTATTACTGCAAGGAAAATAAGTTGTAATGCCACGACTCAAAATGGCGTGGAGTGCAAATTTATACAATATTATTATGTTATCGGCGCAGATATGTATGTAGTGACCTGTTCCACCTCATATAATAGCTCACATATTTTCGATAATATAATGTCGAGTTATAAGATACTTAGACGTTAAGCGAAAATCCACGAACTAAAATTTTTCTAAATTCAGAAAAAGGGCTGTTTTTGTATAAGCAGTCCTTTTTGCTACAAATTACCGAAATTACCAAATTACCATAAAAAATATAAGTAGATAGCAAATTATATTAGTAAAATGAAAAGAAGAATATATGTATGATACGTGATACAACTTTATATAATTGCCTGCCTAAATCCGAAAATCAAGGCAGGCAATTTTATTATTGCTAAGGAAATTGCGCAAAAGGAAAAAGTATGATATAATGTAAGAGCAGGGGTATGAGCCGCAAAAAGGGCATAGGAAAAAGAAGGTCGTGCAAAACCCGAAAAAAATATGCAAAATT
>Ga0123357_10002218_pt1 | contig 21449 bp, 7 predicted proteins | sample TergutEmb28metaG_FD_89873 | JGI IMG/M metagenome (GOLD analysis project Ga0123357, IMG submission 89873) | Embiratermes neotenicus P4 segment gut microbial communities from Petit-Saut dam, French Guiana - Emb289 P4 | ecosystem: Host-associated > Arthropoda: Insects > Digestive system > Gut ... | reverse complement strand
CTCCGGAGGTGTGTAGCCTCCCAAGGGAACTATTTTGAAGGGGACAAACTCGATTTGTAGTTTAAAAGTAAGTACAGAGTTATATTGAATCAGTCTCATTACTTTATTTACAGACCTTGTATAATGAGATTCATTAATCAACTACGAAACGAAATGTACGCTACTAAGGCATCGATCTGAAAAAAGTACCGCTCATTTACTGTAATGGGAGGATGACCACTCGTACACGAAAATATTTTCTTGGAACGTTTCATTCATACTCCCACCCACCCAGCTCCTGGCCCAACCCTGCTTTATTGTGAAGCACATACGCACATATCCGAAGGCCTAGAGATTCTGTATGATTATCGTTACTACCACATCAGGGCCGAAGAGAGCGGGATCGGGCCCCGGGGGGGAAAATTTTTTCGACCCCCCCCCCCCAGCAAAAGTGTACCTGCTAAAAATCTTTACACTAAGTCTGAAAGAATTTCTCCCAACGGCAGAGTGACTTGAGCTTCGTCTGAAAGGGTTAATTTGTACAGTTCACAAATAATGATACTACCGGGGAAGACAGAAACATGTGCAACACAGTCAGGCCACGAGCACCCCTATGAACCTCCGGGCCCCGATAATTCGTAACAGCTTCTCCACCACCTCTCGTCGGCACTGTACCAAATGACGCTGCGGGTGAAGAATTTTTCGAGTGCAAACTGGAGCGCTGGGAAGTGTTCTTTAAAAGTGTCTTAGCAAGCCGCCAGCCAGGCGATTACGTGACTTCGGAAAAAACGTTTTAGAATCTCTGCGACAAACCGCCGACCAGAGTGACCAAATCGAGACCACATGTGCAGAAATGTGTTCATTCCACTCCCGTTCCCAGTAGAACAGAAGTTGAGCAAATCTGCCAGGAAAAATACGTATTCGGAATAATAATAATAATAATAATAATACTTATGTGTGAATCTTTCGAGTAACTACAAGACTAACTAACTAACTAACTAGAGAAGCAGGTCCTTCTTGAGAAGCTAACAGGTCCTCAACAAGTCAAAAAAAAAACTCTACTTTTTATGAAACCCGAAGGTTCCATGCTGCATTCAAAAGAACCCACCACCTGTCCCCATTCTAAGCCAGATCGATCCAATGCATGACTCCAAACCCATTCCTTAAGATTAATTTCCATATTACCCTCCCTTCTACTCCTAGGTCTTCCAAGTGATCTCTTTGCCCTCACGTTTCACCACCAAAACCCTGTATGCACCTCTCGCCTCCCGCGTACGTGTTACTTGCCCGCCCATCTCATTCCTCTTGATCTGATCCCCCGAATAATATTTGGTGAGGAGTAGGGATCATAAAGCTCCTCGTTATGTAGCCTTCTTAAGTCTCTTGTTACCTCGTCCCTCTTAGGTCCAAATATCTTTCTCACGCACTGTTCTCGAAAACCCTTAGCCTGCGTTACTCCTCAATGTGAGAGACCAAGTTTCACATACACACACACACACACACACACACATATAAAACAGGAGTTACAAAACCAATATTAAGTAAATTTTCCGTCGTTCCGTTACGGTTAGGCCTAAGCATAAACCTGATCTGTTCACGAAACTAGTGTCAGTTTGATTATGCAAAACACATTACATTACATATATTTAGCACCAGTTTCCAGTTCAATATAAAGAAAGTAAATTTCATCTCCTTGCTACTAAACTCACTCAAACGGTCGTGATTTAGGCGGTCTTGTTTTCCCTGATTTTGAAATAATGTCCCCTTATAATACATCCAATAAAATATAAATATTATATGTGTAGATATTAAAACAACGCGCTATGTTTTCAAGCAGGGTAAAAGCGTTGTAAAATTGGTCCTAATCATTATCACGCGCGCTCCAGGCTCGCAACCATGGTGCAAGTCATGGCCGCACTATACTCGTAATACTGAACTACTTTAAATTATAGAAACCACTTTAAGGAATAATACAACATTTGGCAGGTTAATTACAATATAACCTCACGTCAAATGCGGGTGCGTGATTTTGCGTCGTGTTTTGTAAAACGAAGTGCTGTCTAATCGCTTTTGGTTTCGCATGAAGTTAATAGATGCTATTTGTCTAAACTTTTTAGCATGTCAGAGATGTCGGCTCAAACAGATTAGAAATCAAAGAAGGAAGCAGCAGCAGAGATATTAAAAACAGTGGAGTGGGAGATTTGGCATGATTTAAAAAGACAATACAGCATTATGGATCTTACGTTCCAAATTCGATGTCTGCAAAACATCCTCAATAAAATTACATTACGAAATATCTCAATAATGGCTCTGAGAAACCAGTGAGCAAGAAATAAAATCACACTTCTCAAACAATAAAGAAAAAGAAGAAATGAAACCAAGCTTTTGATAACATTTATTTTGGGTCATTTCAACTTCCTTGCTGATACGGAGACTTAAAAAATGTTCTGCATGGAAAAACCATTAAGTAATGGGAGTTATATCAAAGAACTGTGGTTAAAATAAGCTGAATTCCTTTTTGACTGTTTTCCAGGAAAAATGAAAAATTATTCAACGCATTAACGATTTGCCAGTGACGAGAAACGCAGTAAAAGATAAAATATTAGAAAATAAAACAAACAACGTTCCTTTGTATTTGTCCAGATAAGAACACTGATTTTGAACAGTTAGCTAGTTTTCGCCACCAGCGCGCGACGTTTGAGTGGTGATGGGATAAGTGAATGTATAGTTAACTTGACAACTTTACATGAAAATACCGCACAGGCCGAAATACGAATAGGTAAGGCACTTGTAAATGAACTAATACACAACCTGGCCTTTCAAAAATAGTTGCAGTGACCAAGGCGGGCCCATGGGGCTGGCCAGCCGGGTAGCTGCCCGTGGCACCAATCTAAACGGGGCGTAATGACGTCACCGGAAATATCTTGCTAGCAAACTCAGGTTTCCACATGCGAAAGAATTTCTGCGCAAATCACCCGCAATTTGGGCACTCTCCCAGGCCGAGAAAGGTTAAAGAATATCAGTTTCAAGGGACGACAAAATTATTAGCCTGCCCGGGGCGCTCACATGCCCCAGACCGGCCCTGACCGTGACAACCCAGTAAAACTGGTACAGAAGCGGGTTCTGTGCCTTTGTTTACAAGATATGTTGGACATCCCTTGCTAGGATTTCACTAGACTGTATATGAGGAGGCTATGTATGCAAAATTTGTCCTTAAGGAACTTAAAAGACATAATTAAAACTGTAATCGAAGTAGCCAATTTTATTTCCGTGCGTGCTCTGAAAAGATAATTTTAGAATTCGCTTAGCGAGATGAAACTGGAGTACTAAAGACTACTTGCCAAGGTGTGACTAATTTTTGAACAAGGTGGCTTTGTCGAGGTTTGTTCTTCAATGGTTCGTCAAGACTTTTAATGAAATTCGTAGCTTTGACGAATTAAAAATGGTTACTTAAGGTGTTCAATAACTTTTTTATGTTTTATTCAATTTTATATTATTTACAAGGCTGTTCAACCATGTTATGTGGATTCGTAGACTGGTGTTACTTTTATCATTTCTTTTTTCACCCAAATGACTTCAAAATTAAATTACAGAGATGTGACAAGGTGTTACGTTTTATAACGGCATTTTAAATCAAACTGAAAATGTTCAATGTTTAGCTTCCCAAACCTACACAAGCATATAACTTGTGCTGGAATTCAGTAAGGACCAGACTACAGAGCTTTAAATACACATTTCGAGCATCGCTGATTAAACTAGCGAAAAATTCTCTTCGAGATTTACTCCATTCAGGTCATTTGAAGAAAGCACAGATTCCACAAATGTGCAGTGTAAAATTACATACACAGACTTTGGAGGGGCTGCAATGGACCAATGTGAATAATTCTGAGATAAAGTCGATTGATTTATGAAGCAGCTCAATGGCTAAACGGCGAAAAATATTGAATGAGATCGGTTAACTGGACTAACCACTGCAAAAGACGCAGTTCTGAACACCTGAAATATCATTTTAGCAACTTCTGACCGTCTGGAACAAGTAGCAATAACACTATTACCAGTATCTTAATCTAAATGTTCCTGTGAATCATTGTATCCAGTAATGAACTTTGTCAAGTATAATTATAGCAGAAATCCAACTGATGAATCTAGGTGTGCCTGCATAGCTTTCAACACAAACCAAGTACAAACATATCAAATTCTGTCATACTCGGTTCAACAGAAAAATATCACTGACTGCAAAATATGCCTATTCCTTTTCCTCTATCCTTCATGTATTATAATATGACTTTAGGCTTATCATTATTTATTAGTCACAGTAACATTTATTTTGTGACTTATAAATCACTGTTTTAAATAGTGTTGTTCTTAAATTACATACCCTAATTAAAAAAACACAGATGTTATCATTTACTCAAACAGGCTTCTTAAAATGCATGCATTTGTTTTAATTTCACTTCCACGCAAAACTTCTACAATTATAAATAATATGCAATTTCTAAAACTGTCTCACTCAAAATATCTAAGACTCAAAACACCTTGACGTGGTAGAAATGAGCACCTTAAACACGTATTATGCCAAATAAAACACAATCGCCCCAAGGCATGAAGTATGGTAACAGGCATAAGTCTATAGCCTGTAGCTGCAGACTTGGCAACTAAATAACACAAATGTGACAACTGAGATTCTCAAAGCAGTACCTAAAATCTTAAGATATGTACATAAAGCTAATAGTTTGATACCAAAATGTACAGCATCACATCTAACACCCATAATCTTTAACACAGAAATGGATCCCCTGATAATATGTAATCAAACAAATAACTTCAATACTCACTTCTTCAACTTCTTTGGTGAACTTAACAGGTCGCAGGTAGTACAGAAGAATGCATACATGGATGAAATTGATGCCCACAAAAGTTGCATTCCATAGGAAGGCATCAAAGCAGCACAATACAGCCCATCCCCATAGAGAAAAAAATGCACATCCCACAAGCAGTGTGCACCTCAGGTACAAAATCCCATACATGCCATTTGGGGCAAGGTAGGAGAGGAAGAAGAAAGTGTTTGCCAGTTGAAAGTATACATGATTGACCGGTTTCCACTCTGCACAGTATGAAACAAATAATGCTGGAAGAAATGACACATTGTGTGGTTCATGAGGCCAATCTTCAGATCCGTCGCGTAATTTTGTGACATCCGTGTCAACTGTAACTCCCATGGTGGTAGAAGGAGACGATGATGACATCACTGGTATAAATGTTGTGTTTGTGTCCATACTGCCCGCAACCGACCAAACAAAACTACCAGCATTGCCGCCAACTTCCACCAATACAGTAGCCAAGGCACTAACACAGAACATAGAGTTTTATATCCCACTCCACAATGATTTCACTATTCTGCACATGGGACCATCAATTTGCAGAGCATAGTTCTGCAGAGTACGAGTTATTTTACCTTGTGCTTTAAATGTTAGTCACACAAATTATTCACATTTTCAAATGCACACTCACACATTTCACTTCACCATAGTATTACCCCAGTAGATGGAATTCATCATCTCAGTGTGGCACACAATTCTTGACACCTGTCAAACATGAATATGTACTGTAAGTAACAGTAAGATTTCACATATATTTTTACAATATATTGAAGTGTAAATAACAAAACCTTGCATTCCTTATGTTGAAAACATAATATTCATACTTCCACAACAGCACTCTACTGACATAATTTTATAGCAATTTATGAGTTCTATTTTTATATATAAGAGTGGGATGAGGCTCTCGCTTGTTACTGCAATCTCACATCAGCCAACATATCTACATACCTTATGACACATGTGTATGCAGCATTGGTAGGAGAAAAGTAACATGTTCACCAACAAAACACCGAAAATGCCACTTTGTCAGCCACAAATTCCACACATATAATGATGGGATAGTACCTGAGCCTCTGCAGTGAGAAGCTGCTCAACCTGAGATATGACATTTTTTTAATCCAGGCTGTAGCACAGATGTAAATCTCTGGGACTGCTGAACCTAAGCTATGACACAGCTTTTTAAATCTGATTGCTGAACTGGAGCTATGGCACATCCCTAACTCTCTGACTGCTGAACCTCAGCTATGGCACATCCCTAACTCTCTGACTGCTGAACCTCAGCTATGACACATCTCTAACTCTCTGGCTGCTGAACCTCAGCTATGGCACATCTCTAACTCTCTGACTGCTGAACCTCAGCTATGGCACATCTCTAACACTCTGACTGCTGAACCTCAGCTATGGCACATCTCTAACACTCTGACTGCTGAACCTCAGCTATGGAACATTTCTAACTCTCTGACTGCTGAACCTCAGCTATGGCACATCTCTAACTCCAAATGTAGAATCTGAGATACAGCACAGCACTAACTCTGATTCTAAAACCTAAGATATGGCACACCCCTAAATCTGATTTTTGGAGTAATGGCAGAGTCCCAATTCTCTCACTGTAGAACCTGAGCTATGGCACAATCCCAACATTCTAAAGAACCTGAGTTCCCTTTGACACAGCGCTAATTCTTTGATTGCTGGACCTAAGCTTTGGTATAACCCAAGCTCTCTTGACTGCAGAATCTGTCACCTCACTTTGTCAATACTAAGTTCTAACATTAGATTTTGAGACAATTAACTCCACCTCCTACATCACAATTATATTTCAAGTGCTGCCACAGTTATATTGGTATATTTTCAAGTGTCAGGTCTTTGTTCTTAACTGAAAAAGCAGTGCTATGCCTTCAGTCCCCATTTTCTTCACACCAAGGTGCCTAATTAAGTACAAAAATAACTTTACTTTCTTATAACACTTTACACATCCCCATTTATTGTATTTTAATAACACAGGAACACAAACGTACATACTAAATTTTAAGAACGCAATGGATAAAATGCAATTCTGTAATAATGCAGTAATCACAATGCTCAAGAACGAATTGAAATATAAAAAACACGTCAGGTCCTTAAAAGCCAACTCCATTGAGCTAGTTCTTCCTGAAAAGGTAACAGGTTCTGAGTTAGTCAAGAAATTCCCCGCATTTTATGGAATCCGAAGGTTCATTGCCGCAATCACAAGCGCCCGTCACCTTGTCCCTGTACTGAGCCAGATCAGTCCATTCCTCGTCATCCCTCTTCTGGATGATCCATATTAGCATTATCCTCCCATCTACGCCTACGACTTACAAGTGGTGTCTTTCCATCAGGTCTCCCACCAAAACCCCATACGTACAACTCATGTCACCCATACGTGCCATATGCACTGCTTAAATACATATATCACATTAATAAATTGTACGTTTGGGAAAAAAAGACGAAATCCGTAATGAAATATGATCTGAAAAGAACAAGCAATCTGGAGAGACTGTGTGCGCGACTGGGTGACTGGACGCAAGTTATTGGACTGGGGATTGCAAATGGGCACTTGGTCACTGGGTCAGTGAATGAAATGGCAAGAATGGGATTCAGTCTTATATCGCACGTCTGATTTAATTCCTTAAGGAGAAGGTTAAACAGCGTTTACAGACAGTGTCTGTGACATCATTCAAACTGATTTAAGGGTTACAAGAATGCTATGTGTTACTGACATGAGTATAGCTGAATAGTCCTACCAACAACGTAAGGCTGCTAAATGTGGACATGTGTCAATATATTTCAACTGCAACACGGCACATCACAGACCAATCGCGTACTTTCATTGCAAATTTCACTGACTATAATAACAGGCCTGGCTAATGTGCATCTTCAAGTTCTGTCTATCTATAACTACAACTTTTTAATACTCGAACGTTCATGTACTGAACATAAGATCGGTACTCAAGTTCCAAGTTATGGAAATGGATTTATGTGGTAAATCCGAAAAGTCACACTCTCAACTCCCTGATTAAAGCTACATGCTCATCCTACCGGCTAGAACACAGATGCTCTGTATACATGACAGTCAAAACTAAAATCAATAGTTGACTTACCGCTCTCTTAAGATTTTTATTTTACGTTTATTTTCATTCTACTATTATATATTTTTCACTGAGGCTACGTAACCAATAAACACTATTCTAAAACACAATAATTTCTAAGCTCATCGAAACAACTGGAGCGCAGAGTTGCCCTTCTTATCAACGAACATCACCAATCATCCACGCACACACCAACAGCAGACTAAGCGCGGTACTGTACACTATCACCTAGTCACCTACATACACTTATGATATTGAATGCTATTGGTTGATAATGCATTACGTCATTCTATGCTGCCAACTGTACCACGCCGACTGGTCAGCAGCAACAGCAGCAGCAACCGTCCTCTCTCGGTAAAAATGATAACTACCCTACGGATACTTCACACACACACACACACACACACACACACACACACACATTGTGCCGCCATCTTTTCGGGACGGTGGCGTAGCTGCATCATTTGTAACTGCAGGTCTAGTGCTCAGTCGGTTAAAAACTACCATCCCTACCCCACCGACACGATTTTAGCCCTAGTAATGCTAAGAAGTTTATTGCTTTTCAGATAAACATAAGTGTTTGTGAAACAGATCAGTCGCTATCACGTCACGCACATCAATCAGAAAGTAAGAGTTCCCCAGAAATATAAGGCTTTATTCAAAAAGTTACAAATCTTGTTTAAATGGGTCAAAACAAAATTACTGAAATATAGCTGCCTTTTATAAACTGTTTCATAGGTACAGAACTTTATATTCAGAGGAGTTTAGGACGCTTGAAGTTTAAAAGTTGAATGAAAAATATATTTCAATCACAGATACTTGTATTCAACATCAGCAGTGTGTATCCAGACATCCAAACCACTGTGAACTCAGAAAACAGATTAATGAGTGCTGCAAGCTTGGTGAACTAATGAATTTCTTCCTAGTACACAACTCAGTCACGGAACTGCAAATGCAAAACGAGAAAGCAAAGAACAAAAGAAGGTGACAAATTTTGAGAACAGAAATTTGAGAAATTTAAAAAAAATTATCATCTCAGTAATTGTCCCTGAGAGCATTCCTATTGCTACCGCCAGTTTCGTAAATCACAATTACCTTATCCCGTAAAATTAGATGTCATTTCAAATTAAAAATAGATGAATTCTAAAAATAAAATGTAATTTCATGGTTCCATAAGAAACATGTGTTATGTGATAAGACAAGGTCCAAAAATGTTCTATATCATCTGCTGAGCCACAAACAGAACACCTAGAAACTTGATCACATGCTAGCAAGTCACATTCACAGATTTGTCCGTCTCCCCCATGCTTGCGTGACCTTTGGCCTACAGATCTTGTATGAGCCAAAGTTTAGAGACATGTACATGAAACCATCACAACATATTCCAGCATCTGGAAATTACTACAATTTACAAAACACTCAGCATCACTTTTAACAGGTGATGACTGACAGGAATCTGGTAAACATACCAAACACCATGAAAAATAATACTGAGGGCTCTTCCACACATCATCCACAGCATTATTAAACATCTCAACTCTGACAGTGATAGTGACAATGATACCGAATATGAAAACAGTGATACTGAGGACTCCATCAAGTGAAGACATGTACCAGCTGCTTGCCTAGCCAATACAGTGTAAGAGATAAATGTTTATGCACAGAAGCAAAGTTCAGTAAGGGACTGAAGGGAGGGTGGTCAATAACTTTCCAGCCATGATAATATAGCCAGACATAAGTCTGCTTGGCAGCATGGGGGCCAGTAATTCCCATCTCTTTAGATGCCATAAGAAGTGCCTGTCTAGCAAATATTTGCAAGACAGTAATGTCAAACAAACTGTCACCTCGTGGCTACAGAAAATTGACACATATTTCTTTTACACTGGGATACACGTCTTGGTGTCATGGTGGGATGCGAACTTAAATATCAAGGTGTCTAAGTGAATGGACCCTTGTGCCATGTATATATCAAAGTCAGATTTTCAAGTGAGACATCCCCCTTGTGTTGAATGTAAGCTAAAATATAATATAAAAAATATATAATAAAGACACAACTTTGTATTTTATTAAATTATATTAGATTATAATTCAAGCGACATGTTTCGCCTCAGTTTGTAGGGCCATCTTCAGGCTGATCTTTAGAGAGGTGGAGTGTACAATTGATAATGCTTTCAAATTATGAGATCTCGCATTACAAGAATTGGTTAAAACAATTGAATATATTGTATAAAAACTTAAAATTAAAATTTAAATGTGTTACTTTATACAACAGATTTTAAAAACCACATAAAATATAATTGATGGGGTGATTATGGGGTGTGGGTGGGGGGTTATACGGTGATTGGGTTTCTCTCTTACTAAAATATGGTGGTGAAGTTTTTCTTGGAAGACGAAGTATCTTCTGTACATCGATACTGATTTACTGTAGTAGCGGCATTCAGTCAGAAGTAGTTGTAGATATGTGTGTCTGTTCCTGTGTAATAGGTATCTTATTTAATTATTATATTTTTCAATAAGGTTATTTCATGTTTTTGTTTTTATAAGTGCACTGTAGTACTTACATTAATATTCTTCTTATTGACAAATTTCCAGGAAAAACTTCACTACCATATTTTAGTAAGAGAGAATCCCAATCTTTGTATACTCCCCATAACCACCCCATTAATTATATTTTATGTGTTTTTTAAAATCTATTGTATAAAGTAACGTATTTAAATTTTAATCTTAAGTTTCTTATATAATACATTCAATTATTTTAACCAATTCTTGTAATTTGAAAGCATTATCAATTTTACACTCCACCTGTCTAAGATCAGCCTGAAGATGGCGCTACAAATTTGACCGAAATATGTCGCTGGAAATATAATCTAATAAAATTTAATAAAATACAAAGTTATGTTTGACTGTATTATATATTTTTTATATTATATTTTATCAAAATCAGAATAAAGTTCATGGCATCTGAGTGTTTTTTGCCTTATTTTTGAAACTACAAGCAAACTCCGCTAAAGAAACAGTGTTTGTACAACACGATTTGTAGCGGTTTACCTAGCTCTGTCGGTATGGTTCGCTCGCGGACTAAAGCCACGGAGTTTAGTTTAGTTTAGTGGTACATCTAAATAGTGTATGATAGGAGACTTCTGTTCAACGACTTTCAAGGGCGTTAAGTGAGGGTGGCGCTATATTGGGGTTTGACCATACCCCTGTACATTCTTTTTAAAAAACTGCAGCGTCCATGTGCACAATATTTCTATTAGTTGGTAATATTCCTCACAGATGGCAATGGTACCATTCTTGCTAGAATTTCGACGTTCTCACGACAATTGCAATGAAAGTTTCTGTTTTTTAAACGTGACGCCGTACAGTTTTGTAAATATGCTTGGCCATTCCAAAGGAAAGTGTACCATGTTCCTCCAAAATGATGATACCTACACGGTGCGACAGTATTCTCCGTTGCGTTCATGACTTCCATCTACGTTATTTTATGTCACAAGTTAGAATAATCTGCATGACTCCAAGGAGCATTGTGTTTGTTGCAAATTTGATATTATAGCGTTCCGTTTATGAAATCCGAAGGTTTATACGTACGATATCAACAGTTCATAATTTCCCAGCAATGGCGAATATTGTGGATTATTTCAATAGTTCTTATTTATGACATCGTGTAGTTCAATAGCTGCGTACAGACTATTGGAAGGAACATGCTGCCTCCATCTTCAGGATTAAAAATAGAAACAATAAGCTACTTCGAAAAGTAAGTACCCTCCTACCAGACCGCTTGAATGAAATACTAAAAGAGCTTATTACATTTTAATTTTAATAAAAGTTAATAAAAGTATCTTGCTTGGACTTAATGTGCAGTTTAATATCTGTGTATTTGTTTCGCAAAGTATATGATAATGACTTACAAAAAATTACATTATGCATTACTTTGGAATTGTCCCTGTCGTCGTCACGAAAACACGGGAGGGGGAAGCATAAGTGTAGCTCCACGTATTCTTAACCTTGGAACTAAGTGGAGGTGAGTTATTAACTTCACGCCCTGGTCTCTTTAACCCCACGAAAGAACCGCGTTACCCATTGAATAGGAAATTGAATGGCCCTCACAAACAATGAGAACGTTTAGGAGAAGAAAACATCTTTTGTTTCTGCCGGGATACGAACCCCATAAGGTCAAAACATTAGCCTCTCTCTCTCTATACTGACTACTATAATAATAATAATATTAATCTTAGTATTGATGGTCATTTAATGTTACTCCTCGTCTTTCTTTTTCATTTTTCTTCTTTTGGTTCTTTCAGCTGTCATATTCCGCATCTTCTTCATCAGTGACGCGATACCCCGCATCGGGCCCTGGCCTCTTCACCAGTTCGCCTTCGGATATTCCAACCCTGACCTTATCCGAGACATCTCTCTAATCTTCTCAGCAAAGCACCCCCCCTCCCCCCCCAAAGTTGGGTTGTAAGGCCCATGTCCGATCCTCCTCTTCTTCTTGAGCTTGGAACCAGCTAGTATTCAACAAATGAGAAGTAGGCGCTTGCTCAATATCCCATACTCTTACGCTGAGCCCTATTTTCCACTAATGTTTTGTGTGTATTTGTTTATTTGTTTGTTGTGGGAAGGTATCTTGATGTTCTCATCGTTATGTTGTTCTTTAACTATTATTGTCCTCTTCTTTGTTTACATCTCATACAAGTAACAGGTGCATGCTAATTTTGTATTATATTTCTTACGTCGAAGGCTAGGTATGTATATTTTAGGCTGGGTCCACAACAGATATAACGTTTGTTTCGGAATTACTTATTTTACAGAGCTGTCATTTGTTAGAACTTGTAGTGCTGTGTAAAGAAGAATATGGGGTGAAGATAAAATAAATTTAATTTTTAAGGACCTGTCCTTGCAAAGCCGTTCATATCGTGTACAACCGATACTGTCTGTAGTCATACTGTATCGTATTGTGTAGTGTTATGAATGTCTTGCACGACAGCTTGTTGAATTATCTGTTTTTGTGTATTTAAAGATCAATTAGCATCTGTCGAACATAAAATGTATTTATTGTAATGAACCACCAGCTACATGTTTCGGCTTTTAACTAAGCCAACATCAGGCTGTACAAGATTTATAAGATGCAGTGCGCAACAATATAAGTCACACATTTCAAGATGAAGAAAGTTCAACCTTAAGGTGCTTTGCGGGCACAGCGGGAAGTAGAGGTATAGCTCCACTCATTCTTGACCTCTGCGCTAGAAGGGGACAGGTGGTCAATGCCACGCCCTGGCCGTTTTACCTCCGGAAAGGCACCCACATGGATCATAAGAGACTTTGTACTTATTTTACAGGAAGTTGTGTGGTCCTCTGGTCCGTTCTAGATTGGTGCGGAAAATCTCGACCCTCCCGGCGTTCGAACTCCGAGCCGTCCAGCCCGTAGCGAGTCGCTTTACTGGGTACGCTAACCGGCCCCTCTTCAGTATTCACAAATATCATGAACGAAACATTACCATAAAGTTTATTAAAAGAGTCATAAGGTTACGACGAATGTGACAATTTTGAGATCTCACACTTGAATATTATTACTGGCATGAGGCATGTGTGTCACTAGACATGGCAGAGAGCACGGCTCCGTTCCCACAGTACCAACAGCAAGTAATTGTTTTAAAGATATGGACGGAAGAGGAAATAGCCGCCACGACAGTAACGTTGAAAGTAGATGAACACATCCGATGGACGCCATAATAAAACAATGAATATGAAAGAAGAGAACGACAGTTGTTTATGCGTTAGCTTGTCAAGCGCATTATTTGCGCTCTACTCGGCTCGAAGTCGAAGCGAACTGCCTGCTGGGTTTCAAGTATCCTCTATTTACTTAGTTCGCTCATCCGGTGTAATTACGGAAGGACTTAACCTCCAATCCAACGCTTATTTTTAAGGAAGAAAACACTTCGTCGTTATTGAAGTCCGTTTGTAATTGACAACTAAGTAACAACGTGCAATTCCACTTTTTAAATTAAAGTGGTTTACCCAGATTCACCGATTAATTGTGTTTATAGGAAACTAATGACCGGCCAATTAATGAAGAAATCTCTCCCTGTATGGGAGTTAAAATACTATTACAGTATTCAAATAAATCCCTTCAGTAAGCCTACTAATCATAAGGCAAATAAATCATGTCCGCAATTCCCACCTTAATTCCTTAAAAAATGTTTTATTGTTAACGTGAAGATTACGCCCATGCCGTTCCTCTTCAATGCTCATATTTGAAAATTAATACAACTGTAACATATTATGATCATTATAAGTTTATATACATTGTCCACCCTACACTTTGAATTTAGCTGCTGAATGTTTTATAAAATGAATTAGGCAGATGCAATCTATTATATTTTAGCAAGTTTTAAACTTGATGAATGTTATCCCTGAGGATAGCACAGACGTGCCGAAACATGTGGGAGTAGTGAAAGACCATACTGATGTGTTTGTTATTTATGCATTTGTTTGCTTTTATAAATGAATAGTACATTTCTCTTCAAGTTTTTCTACCACAATTTTGTACTAATTTCTCGAGTTTTCCATGCATGCTACATGCCCCGTTCCAACTCATTCTACTTAATTTCATTACCCCAAAAACATTTAAGTTTCTCATTATCCAATTGTCTCGAAACTCCCGTTAGTTTCTTGCTCCTAGGTTTATATGTTATCCTCTGGTTTCTTTTCCGTCTGTCTTTTTCTTTCGTCTTTGTCCTTTTTCCCTCCTTCCATGTAGGATTCGGGGAAGCTGTCAGCTCTGGCTTCAGTCCGAAATATCCACTGTTTGTTTGGGAAGAGTGTAACCTGCTGTCTGCAGTTTTACCAGCCGTCGGGTTTCGTCCTGTGTGATGGATCATACCAACGACGTAACAAATGAGGAATGATAGGTGTTAGACACTGGGGGAGCCCAGCGCAGGATAGGGGGTGCTAACGAGATGTAATAACCACGGTCTCTAGACCCTTCTTCTATCCCTCTCCCTTAGGTCTCTTCTAGTTTTTATATTCTGTCATGAGCAGTAGGAGAATTACAGGAGATGGACTTCCACGTGTGTCTCGTTCAGTAAATAACACGACTTTTTATACGTGGTTTAGGTTATTTGCGTTCGCGTTGGCGCAAAGGATTACTTAAATAAGGAAACCGTTAAATGTTTACAGAGCGTTGGGTCATGGGAAGGAAGGAACAAACAAGCTGGCGCCGAAAATTCCGAAGAAGGTTTGGATGTCACTACGAATTTCTTGCGTTGCTTTATAAACTAGCTTAAAATTTTGTTATTTATTTCAGGGTACACAAGGGCACTGTACCAACTGTATAATGGAATTTAATACATACCTACCATTCATACCAAGAGAAAATAACAGACGTATTCGTTGCTTTACCTTAGCGGAAGATGATTGGCAAATCACAAGTCCGCGAAGTTTTCCTTCATTACTGATTAAAGACGCTTTTTCAGCCGCAAGAAACTTAGGTTTTACAACACTGTGTGTATATGCGTAGAAGACTAACAACCAACACAAAATGCACCTTTTCTGTACGGTGCAGTCTGTTCCCTTCAGCGAACCAAGTTGAGGCCAGAAAAGATATCATGAAATACACTCCCTGCTCGACAATATTTTGGTAGGTGTAGAAGTACTGAAGCAGACTTTCTGGACGCAGTTCGAATCCTCGTACACAATGTTTCGTCTTGATTATAAGAATAAGCGTATTTTGTCAACTTGGATGTTATTTATTCTTGATGCTTACCTTCTCTACATACTGTGACACGGAAAAGGCAAGCAGCCATGTCCCTGCCGGAGTTAAGTTATATACTTCGACTTGTGAATGACGACTCGGAAAGAAAGGCCTGGCTGAAGGAAAAAGTGCAAAGTTTTCTTTGTATACGCCTTGAAGGCAAATAGGGCGAGAAGAGATAATTCTACTGTTTCTTAACTTCTGCACCAAATGGAAGCGAGTAGTTAACTTCACGCTTTGGCCACTTTACCCACGGAAAAGAACACCGATACTCATTGAATAAGGGTATGCGGTAGCGCAGTTGGTTGAGGCAATGAGCCACAAGCTGGAAGTTTGCGGGTTCGATTCCCGATTGAGTCATTGGAATTTTTCATTAACCTAAAACTTCCGGCCGCACCACGGCCCTGGGTTCGACTCAGCCTCTAACAGAAATCAGTACCAAGAATATCAGTCCTACGCCCAGGCGACCTGGGCGTAGGACTGACAACCTTGCCACATTCATGTGTCAATTGTCTAGAAATTCTGGGAGCCTGAACGTCCTAGACCCCTCCACCCCTTAACAGGCCCGTATAGGGATTGCCTTATTTTTATCTTTACGTGTTACCCATTGAGATGGAGGATGTTTGGGCCCCAGAGATGGTCAGGACGTTATGGGGGACAGACAAGTCTTTGTATGTACCCAACAATTCAGGAAAGGAAAGTAAAACTTATTCGTGTAATCATTTCAGAGATGTGGTCCATTTAAAAACAGTATAAAATAATATACTTCGTACTGTGAGAAACAAACACTCTTTTGTAGTTTATTATTCATACCAAAAACACGCAAACATATATATAATTTTTTTTTATTTTGACGTACATACCTTTGCTTGTTGTACTGGTTACCATTCATACCAACAAATGCACAAACATTAATATCAAATATTTTATAATTACTCCTGCATATTTCAGTGCTTCTGCACCATCTTTAAGGAGTCTTAACTTTGTTCTTGCATACAAGATATACCAACATAGGACTTACAGATTGTATATGCAGCCACCAAACAACTTCTACGTTTTATTGACATTTATAGATTTTACCATACAAAGATCCACTGCTTTTATGGAATTGTTTCTTTTTAATAATTTTAATAATTTGTGTCTTTAGCAAGCACAAAGTTAAGACTTTCTGAGTATGGTGCAGAAGCACTAAGACATGCAGGAGTACTTATAGAATATTTTAATATAGATGTTTTGCATTTGTTGGTATGAATAATAAACAGTACATAATGCACGGTATGTGCATCAAAATGGTAGAAGCTCAACCAGCAAGAATGTATAACATCTATGAAAACATAAATCTAATGTTACTAAAAATTAAACCGCCATCTGGTACAACAAATTATGCAAAGCCAAACAACTAACACCTAAATATATCCATGGAAACAATACACAAAACAAGAAGAAAACAATAGCAGCAACTAAATATAGACATAATGAAGAAATTAATTTTTTATATTTTAAGAAACAAAAATTAACGAACAATAAAATACATTTTGAATGTGCAAATAAATGGAACGCTGCTGTGGCAGTGTATAAAAATAATAACTAACTCATAATTAGATATAGTGATGGACACCCTATACCAAAAACTTAATAAAAAAACTGGACGCACTACAAGAACACAAAGCCGTCAACCATAATAAAGAAACAACGAAACACACATTCCACACAAGACTAGTAAACTTAAAACAAATAAAACTCTGTCGGGAACAAATAAACACCTTAAGTTTAGGATTTGACTGCGCAATCGAAAAAACCCAAATACTATATTAATGAATTAATAGCAGACACAGAAAATGCAATTAGACACTTAGACACAAAAATACAAGACACATTCAAATATCTAGCAGAAAAATTAAACAGATTATTGAGCCAAATACGCACAATATACTACATACAAGACACCAATATAATTTAAACAAATAAAAACTCTACTGGAAGAAAGTATCCGAAGCAGATACACCGAAACATAAAATCGATACTTTTATAAAAGAAAATCAAATAATACCTTTGGTTAAAGATCCCACAGAATCCTTTCAAAAACACATTCAACAAACAATCCACAAGTATAACACAATAATACACAAAAACCAACAAAACATCTTATATAAAAAATCGACAGCACCCAAACTCAACGCCTTGACTAAACACAGAAACACGACAAATTTGTGGGCCCGGCAGCTCAGTCGGTATAACAACTGACTACGGGCTGGAAGGTCCGGGATCGAATTCCGGTGGGAACGAGATTTTCTGCCCGTCCAGACTGGCCCTGGGACCCAACCAGCCTCCTGTAAAATTGGTACCGTGTCTTTTCCGGGGTAAAGTGTGGCCGGGTCGTGCTGCTGACCACTCGCCCCCTTCAAGTACCGCGGTCATGGAAGAGTAGAGCTATACTTATACGCACCCTCTGGCCCACACCGGGCTTGTAAGGGGAAACTTTACCTTTTTTTCACACGACAAATTTATTAGACCGGTAATAAACAATACACATTCACCATCGTAAAAGCTTGCCAAATATCTCAGTAACAGACTTAACCAATTAATAAACCAACACACACACACATATATATATATATATATATGCTAACAGAAACTCGAAAGAAGAGGCATAAAATCTAAGCAATATCCAAATTAATAGCCAACAAAAATGACCACCTTATAGACCTACACGAAGTATGTCAAATTACCAATATAAATAATAATATCACAACATTCTAATTAAATAAATACAACAACGAAACTATAATAGTAAAGCAAACCTTGGACCTCATCATATTGATTCCACATCACAATTATTTTCAATAAAATGATAGATATTTTAAACCCACAAAAGACATAGCTATGGGTTCACTTATATCATGTACGCTTGCCGAAATTTACCTACAATTCTTTGTAGCATTAACAATAAGACATCAGATGGAAAGTGAAGAAATGTACTATAAACATATGTCGACGACATCCTAATCATAATTGACCAAAATAAAAATAAAGAAGATTCAATCACCAAATACAGGTACCATATAAACTAGTACTTAGAATTTAAAATAAGTGAAGAAGAAACAACAACATAAACTACTTGGACCTCTCTTGTCATAGACAAAATAACATTCTATACTTAGGAATTCACAGAATACCCAGATAAACAGACACTAGTATACATTTTACATCGAACCATCCATTAGAACATAAACTCGCAGCATACGTTTTCCACATAAACAGGATGATAACACTACCAATCAAAGACAATACAAAACAACTTGAACGGCGCATTATACTTACCATAGCTAGAAATAGCCGATTTCTATTACAAATTATTCATAACCTAAAGAAAAACTAAAGCTGAAAACACAACAAACATAAGCCTTATAAACACAACAAGAAAATGGGTCACTTTCACATATCATAGTCCACTTATAAACAAGGTTACCAGTTTATTTAAACACACCAACTTGAACCTAGCTTTTCGAGCCACTAACACCATACACAACCAAATTTCGATACAGTGCCACAAAATAAAACAAAATAAACTCAAGCGGCATATATAAAATAAAATGCAACACGTGCTATAATTCATATGCTGGCCAAACTGGAAGATCAATAGAAATACGATATCGGGAAAACACAAGCTAAATTAAAAAAAAAGCAACTCAATTTCTACTTACACTTTACACGTATTAAATAACAAACATGCATGTGGAAACGCAGACCAGACCATAAAATTATTAAAAACTTGCAACACGGGAATTAAAATGAACTGCAGGGAATCACTCTTCATACATATCTTCCAACAACCAATATAATGATCTACGAACAAAGGGTCTACGACCTTAACCCAGTATACACCTTGGCAAACGTCACAAGACGATACGTTACGTAGTTCGATGTGTGCTCCCATTTCAGTTCACATCCTATCAGCATACAAGATACACTAATATAGGGTAAATCCATCACATAAAATATCAATTAACCTCTCGGATTGCTTTCCATTGAGATTACATATTTCACATTTTTATATTTCGTATTAATTAGTTGCAGACTTCCAGATTGTATACCCAGCCACGAAACAATTTCCACATTTTATTAACATTTATAGATTTTACCACACAACGATCCACCACTTTTATTGAATTGCAACTTTAATAATTTTAATAATATGTAACTTTAGCAAGCACAAAGTTAAGACTTCCTGAGGATAGTGCAGAAGCGCTGAAAGATGCAGGAGTAATTATAAAATATTTTAATATATACGTTTGTGCACATGTTGGTATGAATAATAAACAGTACAAAATGCACGATATGTACATCAAAATAATCTTGTTTCGGATAGCAATGGAATAATAGTCTGGAGCTTCAAGTTAATTCGTCCTTATGTAGGCCACAAGGACGACAGGGGGAGTGGAGCTACAGTTCCATTCAATCTTCATATCGGAACTAGATGGAAATGAGTGGCTGGCTTCACGCTCCCGCAGTTTTATCCATTAGGGAATGTGTCCCCGGTGCTCGCTGAATGGCAGGCTCAGTGGGTCTCAGGTCCGATTTTTGTGCTGTGAAAAAATAAATATTTCGTTAAAAAACGTGCACCACGATTACAGAATGCTTCAATAGTAATTTACAGTTTTACAAATAAGTATTATTTACGGGAAAAAACAGAATGTGTTTCAATCGTTTCTTCTATTGATAGGAGAAGTTATTCTCCTATTAATAAATAATTTTTATTCACCCTGTAACAGATCATGAGAACACAGAAAGGGAGGGGAGGTATGACCCTAATATTTCTTGAACCTCGGCACTGGATGGAGGTGAGTGGAACGCCACTCTCCGGCCGCTTTATCCCCTGGAAAGAGACCTGGTATCCATTTCAAGGAGGCTAGTCGGTCCCAGGGGCGGTCTGGAGGGGTGCAGAGAATCTATCCACCAATGAGATTCGATTCTCTGACCGTCCAGGCCGTAGTGAGTCGCTATACTTTCCCTATTAAACAACTGACTTGTCCTTGTATCGATAAAACTACAGAATCCTGAATGCAAACTTATTAATTATACTAGCGGTAGATATGTCTTCGGGAAAGCAGGCCTCAAAATATATTTTCTTGCTGCTTTATTTGGGTTCTGTGGACGTATATACACGGAGGATCGGGTGACCGCTACAGAGAGTACTAACGTATTGACAAAGGGAAATGTAATAACATAAACAAAGCGTATGGGAGCAACGAACGTAGGAGAGCCATTTGGTGAACACACTAAAGGCACTCGTGGAAATATATCAGGCGAACATGAAGGCGCAATAAAACATTTACATAAATCTAAGAGGTAGCCATGACAATCTAGGAGATGGGTACCTTGATCCGGGAAGTAGCAATGAGAATTCGGAAAATAGCCATTTAATATAATCAAAGTTTAAGAGACAACTGTAGGGATTCTAGTGATTTCTCACGGTCATTTAACCGGTATTTGTTGAGTCTTCTGTGCCTGCAGTAATCTCCTCGATACTCTACGAAGTACTTGCGCTAATCTAGCCAGTTGTTATACAAATTTTAAGAATAGTTTTGCATCTAGTAATTATATACATGTAGTGTATGTCGGAACTGGGGCTGGACTTCCACCAATTTTTCTCTCGACAAATACTATGGGAAAAGGGTTATGTAGCGTATCTCAGGGTAGTATTAAGCTGCCACCAATCAGATCACTAAT
>Ga0123357_10002215_pt1 | contig 21473 bp, 20 predicted proteins | sample TergutEmb28metaG_FD_89873 | JGI IMG/M metagenome (GOLD analysis project Ga0123357, IMG submission 89873) | Embiratermes neotenicus P4 segment gut microbial communities from Petit-Saut dam, French Guiana - Emb289 P4 | ecosystem: Host-associated > Arthropoda: Insects > Digestive system > Gut ... | reverse complement strand
TTCTGAGAATATCAATGGGCGAATTATGGCAGAAAAAATTATTGGTCGCCGGATTCGATAAAACATTTGAAATTGGCAGACAGTTCAGAAACGAAGGAATGGGCAACGAATATCTACAGGATTATACGCAGGTGGAATTTTACTGGGCGTATGCCGACTGTAAAGACGGAATGCAGTTGATTAAAGAATTATACCGCAAAGTTACCAAAGCGGTGATGGGCGGTTCGAAATTTGTTTCGCACGGATTTGAAATCGACATGGATAAAGAATGGGTATTATATGATTTCGAAGACGTAATTAAAAACAAGCTTGATATTGGCATTTACGATGCGACTATAGAGCAATTAAAAGACAAACTTAATTCGCTTAACGTCGCATACGACCCAAAGCTGAATTATTGGCGGCTCGTAGATGTTTTATGGAAAGTTGTGAGAAAAGACCTGTCCGGTCCCGGATTTTTAGTTGGCCAGCCTATCCAGCTCAACCCTTTGCCGAAAAGGCTTATAAATGATCCGCGTAAGGCGGACCAAATACAAATAATTCTTGCCGGTTCTGAAATGGGGAACGGTTATGCGGAATTGAATGATCCGTTAGATTTGGAACAGAGATTCAAGGAACAAAGAATAATGGGAGAAGCAGGGGACACAGAGGCTCATAATCATGATCAGGATTTTATTGAAGCATTACAATACGGTATGCCGCCGGCTTTTGGTTTTGGCGCATCGGAAAGACTGTTTTCTTTTATGATGGATAAGCCTATGCGCGAATGTGTTCTGTTTCCGTTAATGAAACCAAAAGAATAGAAATATGTGTGATTCGTATGGACACGGCGTACCGTGTCCATATTGACCATAGGATCGGAGGTAAAATGATTTTATGGACGATGAACAAAAAGGCGCGGGCGAAGTTATATTTGGGTTAAAACGCAAATTTGACAATTTGTGGTATCACTATAAATTTGCGATTCTCGCAGGCATAGCCGTTTTGGCAATAATTATTTTCACAGTCGTGCAATGCGCGGCAAAAACCCCGGGCGACGCAGATATTGCCTATGTAGGTCCAAAGGGTTTTACTATTGAGGATTACAACGAACTGCAGAACAATTTTGACGAAATACTCGGCGAAGATTTGAACGGCGATAATAAAGTTTACGTGGATTTCACTAACTTTTTGTATATGACGCAGAATCAGATCGACGACGCAAGAGCGGCGGGGGAGGTAGTCGATATGCAGACTATTACGGTCTCTCAGTCGCAGATCAGTCTTGATTTGGTTTCGGGAAGTATTATAATATATTTTATTGATCCGCAGTCGTATAAGCAATATCAAAAAATAAGCGGAGTAGACGCGTTTATGCCGCTTCAGGACGCTCTCGGGTATACCCCTTCAAATTCTTACGACGAATTTGCCATGAGATTAAAAGATTTGGTGTGCTGGGACTATTTTGCGGGAATAAACAGTTTCCCGGACGATACTTTAGTAGTCGTCCGAGAACATCAGGCTAATGATAAAGGCGGGGACATTGATAAAAGATACGAACGAAATCTCCAGATGTTTAAACGTTTGGTTGAGTTCACAGCGCCTGCAGATAATGGAACGGAAACAACTTCATGACGGGGCTTACTTCAGAACAGGCGGCGGAACTTCAGAAAAAATACGGGAAGAATGAAATAGGCGCGGAGAAAAAGAAAAACTTTTTTTTCAAGCTGTTGGGGATTATCCGCGAGCCGATGTTTGTTCTGCTGATTGCGGCTTCGCTGATTTATTTCATACTCGGCGAACCAAGTGACGGGACGATTATGCTTGTTTTTGTCGCGGCGATAATCGGCATTGAAACATTTCAGGAATGGAAAACCGACAGGACTTTGAGCGCGCTGAAAAATCTTTCCGCGCCTGCCGTTACGGTTATACGCGGCGGCGTTGAACAGAAAATCCACAGCGCAGACCTTGTGCCGGGAGATGTTATGCTGATTTCAGAGGGCGTGAAAATTCCGGCAGACGGCGGGATTATAAAAACAAGCGATTTGCGCGTGGACGAATCTTCTCTGACCGGCGAATCTGAGGGCGTATGGAAAATTGTTTCTTCAGGTTCTTTAAACGAATCTGCCTCCGAATACTGGCGGCGCGATTACTGTTATGCCGGAACATTGGTAACTCAGGGAAGTGCGACTGTAATCGTCGATAAAATCGGTCGGGAGACAGAGTACGGCAAAATCGGCGCGCATATTGCCGAAGCTCCCGAAAGACCTACGCCGTTGGAAAAGCAAATCGGGAAAGTCGTGAAAATCTGCGCTGTCATAGCCGTTGTATTCTGCGTTCTGGCAGTTGCGGTTACATGGTTTAATCTCCCGGAACATTTATTGGAAGACAGAATTACAGAGAGTATTTTATCCGGTATAACGCTTGCCATGGCGATGATACCGGAAGAATTTCCGGTTGTTCTCGCCGTGTTTTTGTCTATGGGCGCATGGCGTCTTGCCAAAAAACATTCGCTGATACGCCGTCTGCCAGCCGTTGAGACATTGGGCGCGATTTCTGTTCTGTGCGTGGATAAAACCGGTACGATTACTCAAAACCGCATGACTGTTAAAGAAACATGGAGTCCGTCAGACAATTCTGATAATTCAGCCGATTTAGAGCATCTGCACGAGATAATGGGGCTTGCCTGCGAAACCAACGCTTACGACCCTATGGAACAGGCAATGCTGGAATTTTGCGCCGAACGGGGTATTACGAGCGAACATCTTTTTGAAAAAGAAAGCAAATTTATATCAGAGTATGCTTTTACCAACGAATCGAAGATGATGGGACATGTGTGGAAACATGAAAACAGACTTATAGTTGCCGCAAAAGGGTCTCCGGAGTCTATTCTGGCGATTTGTGTAATGCCTGAAGAAGAAAGGCAAAAAGCGGACGCGCAGATAAGTTTTATGTCCGAACAGGGACTTAGGGTTATTGCCGTCGGCGCAATGTATCCGTTATCCAAATCCGATGTGCCGGCGTCTCTTGATGAATGTAAACTTATATTTTCCGGATTGATAGGGCTTGCAGATCCGCCGAGGGAAAACGTCGCGGAGGATATAGCGGTATGCCGGACGGCGGGAATCCGCGTAGTGATGATTACGGGGGACAACGGAGTGACGGCGGGCGCAATCGCCCGGCAGGTCGGCATACAGAACAGCGATAAAGTGTGTACGGAGTCTGAAGTCAGTAATCTGACTGATGAAGAAGTGCGGGAAAAAGTAAAAACGACAAATATATTTTCACGCGTACTGCCTGAACATAAGATGCGTATTGTAAAAGCGTTCAGGGAAAACGGCGAAATTGTCGCGATGACCGGTGACGGGGTAAACGACGCGCCTGCGCTGAAATATTCAGACATCGGTATAGCTATGGGCGGGCGCGGTTCCGAAGTGTCGCGAGAAGCCGCAGATATGATTTTGCTTGACGACAATTTCACCACAATTGTCGATACAATCAGAGACGGGAGGCGTATTTACGAAAATATAAGAAAAGCTATCGGGTATATTTTCACAATTCACATTCCGATTGCATTTACCGCGCTTCTTGCTCCGCTTATAAAAATCAGCCCGGCGGAGTTGCTGCTTCTGCCGGCGCATGTGGTTCTGTTGGAGCTTGTAATTGATCCGACCTGTTCGATTGTATTGGAGCGTCAGCCTGCCGAACACGATATTATGGCGAAACAACCGCGCAATCCGAAAGAGGGTATTCTTTCACACGAAATCATGTTCAAGAGCTTAATTCAGGGGATTTGCATATTTATCGCCGCGTTCGGCTCATACTTCTGCGTATTGAAAACCGGCGGCGAAGCGGAGATTGCGAGGGCTATGGGTTTGTGCGTTATTATGCTGGCAAATTTATTTTTGGTGCAAGTCAACAGTTCGGATATAGATTCGGTTTTCTCGACTTTCAGACAGTTGATTAAAGACCGGGTGTTATGGATTGTCAATACGGCGACGGTTGCGGGCATTATTATCATACTCTATACGCCCCTGAACAGTATTTTCAGGCTTAAGCCGCTCAATGTCTGGCAGTTGCTGATTGTCGTGCTGATTTCGGCGGTATCTGTTCTGTGTTATGAAATTGTAAAGTTAGTTAAGAGAGTTAAAAGCAAAAAATTGAAAGTAGGTGATTAAAATGTCGGTATATACGCAACAAATTAATAATATGGTCGAACAGCTTCCTGAATCCGAACAGCAACTTATTGTTGAGTTCATAAAAAAAATAAGCAGAAACAATAAATTATTGGATATTGACGAATTAAATCTTAAATTAATTAATCAAAAGCAAAGAGAAACAGTAAAAAGTGTCATAGAAACTCTTAACTCTGTTGAACCGCTTGCTGATGATGAACTTGACGAAATTTTAAACAAAAGCATAAGTTTAAGAAGGCCGGAGGAATTAGAGCTATTATGATTTACGCATTGGATAGTGATATTGTTTCTTATTTTCTTAAAAATAACAAAGATATTCAGGAAAAATTAGAAAATATTCTATATGAAAATAATGTTTATTCTATTCGCCGCTTGTTTATTATGAAGTTAAGCGCTGGATAATGTTAAGAAACGCCACTACTCAATTAAGAGAGTTTACAAAGTTATATGAAAATAGCGTTAAAAACGAAATGACATTAGAAATATGGGAAAAATCTATTGAATTATATGTGAAACTAATATCGGATGGAACGCCTATAGGCAAAGACGGCAAAGAATCAGATATTTTTACAGCGGCGTTCTGTATAATCAACGATTATATATTGGTAACTAATAACACGAAACATTTTGCCAATATAAAAGAGTTAAAAACAATTAACTGGAAAAATCAAGTAAAATAAGTTTGCTATTTTTACAAAAAATACTTGTTTGGCTGTTTATTTTATTATATAATTATTAAAAATTTAAAAATCGAAAGGAGTTAATAGTTTTATGGAAAAAGTCAGAATCGGCGTAATAGGCTACGGCAATATGGGTTCGGGCCACGCCGGATATTTATCTAAAAACGAAATCAAAGACGCAGAAATTACAGCGTTGTGCGACAACAATCCCGAAAAATTAGAAAAAGCGCAGGCGGATTTGGGAGGAAATGCTCCCAACATACAGTATTTTGACGATTACAAAAAACTTTTGGACAGTAAAGTCGCAGACCTGATAATCATAGCGGCGCCTCATTATTTTCACCCGGTAATCGGGATGGACGCATTAAAACAGGGAATAAACGTTTTGTCGGAAAAACCTATAGGGGTTTATACTAAAAACGTCGAGGAAATGAATGAGCTTGCAAAGAAAAGCGGTCTGACATACGGCATAATGTTTCAGCAGAGAACGCATCCCGTTCACAAAAAAATCAAACAGATGATGGACGATAAAGTACTGGGCGATTTGAAGCGCATAGTCTGGATTGTCACAAACTGGTACAGGTCTCAGTCATATTATAATTCCGGCGGCTGGAGAGCAACATGGTCCGGCGAGGGCGGCGGGGTTCTGATAAATCAATGTCCGCATAACCTTGATTTGTGGCAGTGGTTTTTCGGGCTTCCCGAAAGAATACGCGGTTTCTGCGCTTTCGGCAAATACAGGGATATAGAAGTCGAGGACGACGTCACGGCGTACATGGAATACAAAAACGGCGCAACCGGAGTTCTTATGACGACGACAGGCGAAACTCCCGGAACAAACAGATTGGAAGTTTCCGGCGACAACGGCAAGCTGATTTTTGAGGACGGGAAAATAACTTTATATAAAAACGAGATGCCGGAGACAGAGTTCAATAAAACTTACACGGGCGGTTTCGGTCAGCCAAAATGCGAGAAGATTGTTTATGAAAACGGGAAAATAACTTTATATAAAAATGATATGCCGGAGAGCGAATTTAATAAAGCTTACGCAAGCGGTCTCGGTGAGCCGGAATGTGAAAAGATTGAGATTGAAATCGAACGAGAAGAGGGCTGGGACGACCACAGGAAAATAACGCAGAACGTCGTAAATCACATATTGTACAAAGAACCGCTTATTGCGGATGGATACGAGGGAATAAAGAGCCTCACTATATCGAATTCCATATACCTCTCAACATGGCTCGATTCATGGGTAAATCTGCCTATCGACAAAGATTTGTACCTTGAGGAACTTAAAAAGAGGATTGCGACTTCCAAATCAAAAGAAAATTATGTGGAAAAAATAATTGATTTGGCTGGGTCGTCTAATGTATAAGGTTATAAGCCATAAGCTGCTCTTGAATATTGCGTAGAAAATTAAAATTTTGAACATGAAAGAATAACTTTTAAAAATTTTAAAAACATGGAACAAAATGGAAGTTTTATACGTCTAAACAGATAGTTTTAACAAAGTCTGATAAAAAGTCAGGTAAACAAAAACACTTATAAAAAAATATGAAAGAGGTATTTAGTTTATGAACAACTTAAAAAAAGGAAATTTTAGTATGAACAAAAGAAGGAAAATTTCATTTATAATTTTATTATCTATGATAATTTCGGCTTTATCTTTTGTAAACGTAGCCGCATTGAAAATCGGCGACGAAATCGGAAATGTATTAAACACGGACATCAAAACTTACGTCAACGGTCAAAGAATTCCCAGCTATAATATCAACGATAAATCTGCGGTACTCATAAAGGATCTGACAAATTACGGGTTTGATTCATCCTATGACGACAAAACAAGGACCGCAACCTTGACGTACAATCCTGACAAACAAATGACCCCGATAACACAATTTGACGAAAATAATAACCGACCCGGAACAGTCGCATTCAAATATGTATATACGGATATAGTTGCATATGTAAACGGGAAACAGGTTGAGAGTTTCAACATCAAAGGCAATCTTGCTATATTTTTCGGCGATTTGAAGGATTACGGTACATTTTTTTGGGACGGCGCGGCAAGAGAATCAAGGTTCACAGCCACTAAGCAGGCAGCGGAAGTATTACTCAGTCAGACATCGGCAGCAATTAAAGCAGGCGAAGCGATTGTATTGACGGCGACAGTCCAGCCATATGACGCCGTAAATAGAAATGTGACATGGACTTCTTCAAACACAAATGTTGCGCAAGTGAATAATAATGGTTATGTGACGGGCATATCTGTGGGGAGCGCGACAATAACGGCGGCGACGACGAACGGAAAAACCGCGAAATGTGTGGTGACTGTGACAACGCCGGCGGTTGCGGCGGCGGGAATTTCGCTTAACAGGACTTCTGCGGCAATTAACAAAGGAGAAACGCTTATATTGACGGCGACGGTTTTGCCATCTAACGCCGCGGACAAAAGTGTGACATGGACGTCTTCGAACACAAATATTGCATGGGTATACGACGACGGTTATGTAGTGGCGGTTTCCGCAGGAACAGCGACAATAACGGCAGCGACAGCGAACGGAAAAACCGCGAGATGCACAGTGACTGTAAATCCGCAGAGCGTTCCTGTGACAGGGCTGACTTTGAATAAAACGTCCGTAACTTTGGATATGGGAAGCGCCGACCAATTAACGGCAACTGTTTATCCGGCAAATGCGGCAAACAAAAATGTAAAATGGAGCAGCACCAACGCGGGCATTGTGACTGTAAACAGCAATGGCGTTTTAACGCCAGTGGCTCCGGGTATGGCGGTAATCACTGTTATTACGGAAGACGGCGGATATAGTGCGGCTTGTGTTGTAACCGTAAATCCCATGGTAACCAGTATATCCTTGAATAAAACTTCTTTGAGTATGGCTGCGGGACAGTCGGAACAATTAATATTAACTATCAATCCGTCTACTGCAACAAACGTAGCCGCTGTGGCATGGAGCAGCAAAAACCCAAGTATTGCAGATGTAGACAAGACCGGTAAAATAACTGCAAAAAGTATAGGAACAGCCGTTATCACAGTCACAGTTGCGACATCGCAAGGCGGCGCTTTTATCGCAAATTGCGTAGTAACGGTAACGCCAATCCCAGGTTAGATAAAATAAACAATATCTTAACAATAACGTGAGTTTGACCGAAAAATTAATTTAAATTTATATTAAATAAAAAAGTAAAAGTTAATTTTTGGATTTTAATAATAGGGCTAATGTATAAATAATTCAAAAAATTGTAAAAATAAATAAAATGTTTATAATATTTAACTAAAATGTTAATAAATTCTACGATCGTCAAAAAGATTGTAGAATTTATTGTTTTTAATAGAAATTTTATCAAAAGTTTACAATAAAGCCAAAAACGCTGTTTAATTCGATTGACAAAATAAAAACTGCGTGATAGAATATAGTAGTCAGAATAGTTTTTCTGATTTTATTAGGAATAAAGAAGTAAAAATTAAGTGAGGTGAAAAATTATGGATTTTCTTAACACTCCGACCTTCAATTTAATGCAGAAAAGTCTCGACGTTATGTGGGAAAGAATGGATGTGACAGCCCAGAATATCGCGAACGTCGACACTCCGCATTATAAGGCTCAAAAGGTTGAATTTGAGTCTATACTCCAGCAAAAACTCGACAGTATGAACAAATCTTACGCCGTTGCTATGCGATACTCGGGAGAAGACAGCAATCAAAAAGTTCAGGACCTGCTGAATTCCGTACAGCCGAAAGTATATACGGATAATTCCACAGAGACAAAAGTAGACGGAAACAACGTAGATATCGACTATGAAAACTTAGAACTTGCAAGGACTCAGCTGCAATACAGTTACATGGTGAAAAAACTTACAGACGAGTATAATCTTATAAGATACGCTGTAACAGAGGGCAAAGGGTAAAGAGGGAAAAGATAATAAGAGGGTAAGGTAGTAAATTTAATTAATAATTGTAAAGGAGAAAAATAGGGAAATAAGAAAAAGTAAGAAATGTTAAAAAAGAAATAAAGAATAATCAGGATAGTTAAAAATGAAAGGAAAGGGTTGTTTAAATGTTCTTAAACGCATTGAATATTTCAGGTTCCGCTTTGACTGCCGAACAGTACAGGCTTAATTTAATCGCGCAGAATATAGCGAACGTCGATACGACAAGAACTGAAAGCGGCGGTCCGTATAAAAGAAAGGTGCCGGTATTTCAGGAATCCACAGATTACAACGGCTATAATGCAAATTCGACTTTTACCGATTATCTGAGTTATTTTACTTATCTCGGTAAAAACAATAACAGCACTGATGCAAACGTCGCATATAACGGGAAAGCGGTTTTTGTCAAGCCGAATTTGGGAGGTTACGCGCTTAACGGAGTAAGCCCGCAGACAAGCGGAAATTTTGTGAAAAATAAATATAATTTGTCAGACAATAATATAAACGGAAACGGCGGGGTTAAAATAACGAAAGTTATAGACGACCCGACGCCGGGGAAAATGGTCTACGACCCTGAGAATCCGGATGCGAACGCAGACGGATATGTAGAGATGCCCAATGTGGATATGACTCAGGAGATGGTTGATATGATGGGAGCAAGCCGTTCTTACGAAGCGAACGTCCAGGCGGTGAACGCAATAAAAGCTATGGCTTCAAAGGCTCTCGAAATAAAATAAATGATGTATATAGGTGAGAATGTAAAAAATATATGGGGGTATATTTAAAATGTCAGTAACACCAGTTAGTCTTATTAATTCTATCAATTCAATAAATTCAATAAACTCTATGATTTCTTCAGGTCCAACAAGTTCGTCGAGCGGCGTATCAAGTTTGATTAACTCGCTTGACGCGTTAAATTCGCTTGATTCTACAGGCGCGGCAAATTCATCAAATGCATTAGATTCGGAATATTCAATAAATACGCCTGATACGCTGAATTTGCTGAATCCGATAGGCTCGCTTGATAAATCAAGCCAAACATATGGCAGTAATACCGATAACGGCAGTAATATGTCGTTCTCCGATATGCTGCAGAGTATGATGAACGATACAACTCAAACAAATGCGCAGACAAACTACGACGCCATAAATCTGGCGATGGGACTTACAAGCGACGCGGATTTGCAGAATATACAAATAAATGCAATCAAAGCAGATTTAGCTCTCAGAACCATGATCGCTGTCAGAAATAAGGCTTTGGACGCTTATACCGAAATAATGAGAATGAATGTATAAAATAATTAAAAATTAATAGTTGATAATTATTAATTTTTAGTATGACAACAGTTCAACAGTATAGGAAGAAAAAAAATTAATGAATAAAAAAATAATGGTAGGGAGTTAGTATGGACAATAATATAAACGGAATGTCGCCTGAAGGATTTGACGGCAATAACAATGCCGTCATAAATAACGAGGATGCCGACTTGTTATCTGTAAACTCTAACAATTCTAATAACTCCGACAATATGAACGAATTTGTCGGTTCCGACGAATTTAACAATTTAGAAAAATTTACGGATAAAAATAATGCCGATAAGTCTGGCAAATCCAATAATACAGGCAGTAATTCAGGCATACCTAAGTCAAATGTAAAGTCCGGAGACGGAGCAAAAAAAAATAAGTTTAAAATAAATGACTTTTCAGTGAGCGGGATTTGGAACGCAGTAAAAGACTGGTGGAAAAATCTTGCCGGAAAGACAAAAGTTCGCGGAGGCGTCGCTGCCGCGTGCGTTATACTTTTCCTGATTATCCTGACCGCAATCTTAAACGCGAGTTCGTATGCCATGACATATACTAACCTTGACAGCCAGGAAGCCGGCGAAATCATAAATATTCTGAACAGTTACAAGATAAAATACAAATGGGACAACGCGTTAAGGACAATCTCTCTCAAAGAGAACGACCAGGCAAAAGCCATTGCGGCTCTTGCGGCGGAGGGTTATCCGAAAAAAGGGGAAATAGTATACGATACGGTTCCCAGCGGCGGCATGTTTGAGACGGAGTCGGATAAGAAAGCACGTCTTCAGCAGGATTTGGAAAACAGATTGGGAGCGACAATCAACACAATCACCGGAGTTGATTACGCCGCTGTAAACCTGACGATCCCGGACAACTCCATGAATACTCTGTTAAGTCAGCAGCAGCCGTCTACGGCGGCTGTGCTTCTGCATCTCAAGCCGGGGTATACTCTTTCCACGGATACTGTCAAAGGCATAGAGCTTATCATTGAGAAGAGCGTCGAGGGTCTGACGGAGGACAATATTTCTATAACCGACGGCGACGGGAAAATTCTTAATGATTTTTCAAATTCCACCGACTCAAGTATGCTTACGGTTGCGGATATTAAAAAGAATTACGAGCTTGAGAAAGAAAGCTATATAAATCAAAAAGTTATGGATATCCTCGCGGGACCTTTCGGCGCCGACGGGGTTAGAGTCGCGTCCACAGTAACCGCCGATTTTGACAAGTTCGTACAGGAAGCAAAAAATTACACGGGGACAAACGTCGATGAAAACGGGGTTCAATCAGGAATACTCGCCTCGCAGGCCACAGACAGGACGGTTACGAGCAATTCCGACCCGAATGCCGCCGGAGCCGCCGGAACAGCCACGAATACGGATGCGAACGGATATTACGAGGCTCCGGTTGACACAACAACGGGGGATTATTCAGATGATAATCATCTTACCGAAGAATATCTTGCAAATTACGTGCTGACGCAGATGGAAAGGACGTCTCCGGATATAACAAATATGTCATTGACCGTAGTAGTGGATTCCAATAACGAGCCGGACGGTTTTGTCGAGGACGATCTGATAATGGCTCTTGCGACGGCAACGGGAATAAACAATATCGCTATGAAAAATATGCAGCCGGGCGACGTGTTAAACGCGGACTATTACAGGCAGTATATCTCTGTCGTGGAAATGCCGTTCCAGGGAACCGCGCCGGCAGACGAGACAACGGCAACCGTTCCGGAATTCTTTGGATTGTCGCCGTTCCAGTTATTGCTTGCGGCGGGCGCCGGCGTGATTTTACTGATAATATTGGTAATAATTGTAATTATACTGGCTAAAAACAGCAGACGCAGGAGAATCCAATCGGAAATGGAAGAAGAGAATGCTCTTCTCGCCGCTGACGGAGTAATGGGTTCGGACGCAAATTCGTTAGGAATGGCTTTGGCAAAACATGCGGCATATTCTTCTGACAAAGACAGAGACGAGGATGAAATTACGCCTATTGAAGCTAAAGAACAGATGCTTAAACGGCAGATTAAAATGTTTACCGATCAGAATCCCGAGATTGCAGCCCAGCTTATCAGAACTTTAATTAAGGAGGACCAACCGAATGGCTGACGCAATAACAAACGTTAAAGAACAAAAAGAGCCGAAAGAACAGAAATTGCAAAAGATAGAAGGAAAACGAAAAGCCGCCGCCGTTATGGTTGCCATAGGCACGGATCACGCCGCTAAAATATATAAAAATTTAAAAGACGACGAGATAGAAACGCTGACATTGGAAGTCGCGACTTTGCCTAAACTTGACAATGAAAACATGGACGCAGTGCTTAACGAGTTCTACGAGATGTGTCTTGCTCAGAAATTTATTGTCGAGGGCGGCGTCGATTATGCCAAAGACGTCTTGGAAAAGGCTTTCGGGGTTCAGAATGCGCGCAACGTTATAGACAAAGTTATAATTTCTTTGGGGAATAAATCGTTTGACTTTATGAAAAAAGTAGATCCCAAACAGCTTTTTAGTTTTATACAGAACGAGCATCCCCAGACAATAGCTTTGATATTGTCTCACGCTACAAAACTTCAGGCGTCGTCCGTACTTGGTATGCTGTCAAAGGAAAAACAGGTTGAAGTTATAGAAAGAATCGCCAAGATGGACAGGACGTCCCCCGATATTATAAAAGAAGTCGAGACCGCCCTTCAGAAAAAGCTGTCCACTCTTGGAGTGGCTGAAGTCACGGATCTCGGCGGGGTGAAATACACGGCGGAACTGCTCAACTCCGTGGACAGGGGCACCGAAAAATATATTTTCGACACACTGGGCAAAAGGGATATTGAACTTGCCGACGAAATACGCAAACTGATGTTTGTATTTGAGGACATTGTCTCTCTCGACGATATGGCGATGCAGAGACTGAACCGCGAGCTTGACCCGAAAGACATAGTTATCGCGCTCAAAACGGCTACGGAAGAAGTTAAAAATACATTCTTCCGAAATATGTCGAAGAGGGTTGTGGACCAGGTAAAAGAGGATATAGAGTATCTGAGAAATATCCGTCACAGGGATATTGAGGCGGCGCAGCAGAGAATCGTGAGTAAAATCAGGGATCTCGAAGAGATGGGCGAAATCGTAGTTTCCCACGGAAAGGATGATGAGTTTGTCTAAAATAGTAAAGAAAGACAGAGTTGTGCTGAACGAGGGGAGATATACTATACCTGTTTCCAATATCAATAAAGTCGCCGACAGCAATTCTGAAAACACTGATGAAACATCAGCGGGTACGACGGATTTATCAGATTTATCCGGTTCGCCTTATTTGTCTGACTTATCGGATGAATCTGATAAAAACAACGCAGAATATCCTGAATCAGACGCGCAGGATATTCCTCAGGATTCAGACCGCCGCGACAGGCAAAGTATTCAAAATAGCCATAATAACCGCAGTAATCAGGGCAGCCCGTATCATCACATTCATCAAAATGCAAACTACCGCGAACCTGTCAGAACAGAACGCGGAAAAGTTGAAACCGTGGAATTAATCGGAGAGGAAATAATTGCGCAGGCTCAGAAAACGGCGGAAATTATTATAAGCCATACATTGGAAAGCACTAAACAGGAACTTGATATAGCAATTACACAGGGGTATAACGACGGTTACTCAGAGGGCAAAAGCGAGGCTTTAAAAATAATTGAGCCGTCGCTGCTGAAAATAAAAATTTTAGTAGATTCTATAAAAAAAATGCAGGATAAGATGCTTGATGAATTTAAGGACGGGATGTTTAATATGATTTCTGATATTTCAAGTAAGATACTGCATAAAGAAATAGATGAAAAAGACGAGTATTTAGTTGAACTGTTTGCAGACGCGGTTAAAAATATAAAGACCGAGAGTTTTGTGACAGTAACGGTAAGCGGGGCTCAAATAGACTTTACGCTGAGAAATATAGATTTATTCCGTTCTCAGGTGGCAAATATAAATGATTTTAAAATTGTGCCGGATAAAAATGCGGTAAAAGGCACTATGGTTGTCGAAACGGCAAATGCTCTTGCGGATGCGAGTTACGCCGTACAGCAGGAAAAAATCAATTTAATCATCTCGCAGATGAAAGAAAATTTATCAGTTTTGGAATCTTCCGAAGAAATAATACCTCCGTCAGGGATGGGCGGTAATATTAACAGTATGAATAATGACGGCAATGTCGGCGACGATAAATATACTGATTCGGAACAGCCGTATAATGACGGTTACAGCGAAAATTATGACGGCGATATAAAATATGATAATACTGACAATGGCAGCTCAGGCGATAAAATGCGGGAAGAATTCGCTCCTGTGCCGTAATTATAGCAAAATAATATAAATATAAATGTAAAGGGAGAAATATGCCGGTTGTAATTAAAGACAAGGAAACAAAAATCAGAGACGCGATACGCTACAGCCAAACTGTCACCTGTTACGGTAAAATAGAAAAAGTAGTCGGAATGACCATAGAATCCTCGGGACCGGAAGTAAACGTCGGGGATTTGTGTTTAGTGTATCCGTCAAGAGCCGCTAAAGCGGCGGACGAAGGAGTAAAAGCCGAAGTGATAGGAATAAGGGAGAAGAAAGTTCTTCTTATGCCTTTTGAGGATATAAGCGGCATAGGTCCGGGGAGCATTGTCGAATCCACAGGGGCGGTTCTGAGAATCCCTGTGGGCGACGGGCTTATGGGCAGAATCATCGACGGCATAGGCAATCCTATCGACGGGGAGGGAGAAATAAAATCCGGCGAGTATTATCCGGTACAGAATAAAGTGTCAAATCCTCTGGACCGACCGAGAATTGACAGCAGAATAACAATGGGAGTAAAAGCCATAGACGGTCTGCTGACGTGCGGAGAGGGACAGAGATTGGGAATCTTTGCCGGGAGCGGCGTCGGAAAAAGCACGCTCCTCGGCATGATTGCCAGAAACGTCGAAGCGGATATAAATATTATCGCGTTAGTCGGGGAAAGAGGGCGCGAGGTCAGGGAGTTTATGGAACGCGACCTGAAGAAAAAGGGAATGGACCGCTCTGTTTTGGTAATTGCAACCTCTGACCAGTCCGCTATGATGAGGCTGAAATGCGCTATGACAGCGACGACGATCGCCGAATATTTCAAGGATAAAGGCAAAAAAGTTCTGCTGATGATGGATTCCCTAACAAGATTTGCAATGGCGCAGAGAGAGATAGGTCTTGCAGTCGGGGAGCCCCCGATTGCAAGGGGCTATACTCCGTCGCTTTACAAGGAAATGCCCAAATTATTGGAAAGGGCGGGGAAGTTCAACGTCGGTTCAATTACGGGGATATATACCGTGCTTGTTGAGGGAGACGATGTAAACGAGCCTATTTCAGATACAGTCAGAGGTATAATCGACGGTCATATAGTCTTATCGAGAGATGTGGCAATGAAAAACCATTATCCCGCAATAGATATACTCGGCAGTATAAGCCGTCTTATGAACGATATAGTGGACGCTAAACATCTCAAACTTAACGCGGACATGAGGGAGTTGCTGTCAACATACAATCAGAATTACGATCTGATAAATACTGGTGCATATAAAAAAGGATCAAATGCCAAAATAGAAGAAGCAATTAATAAGATAGACAAAATAAACGCGTTTTTAAAACAGGAAGTCATGGAAGTTTTTGACTATAACAAGACGGTAAAACTTATGGCGGACACTTTACGATAGGAATTATACAGACAGATATGTTCTGAAACCTCAATGAGGAGGATAAATATTGATATGAAAAAATTCAAATTTAATTTGGAAAATGTTCTGAAATACAGAAAGAACGTGGAAAGTTACGAAAAAACTGTATTATCCGGCTATAACGGTCATCTTTTGAAACTTTTGGACGAGCTTGAAGCCCTGAACAGAGATTATGAGAGAATATCCGAGGAATTTGAAGAACTTTCAAGCAGGGGTATCACCGTACATCAGATAAGATCAAGCCACGCTATGATGGAAAATTTAGAATACAGCATAGAGCGGAAAATAAAAGAGATTGAAACGCAGCAGAAACTTATAAACAGGCAGACGAATGTGGTGATGAACGCAATTAAAGACGCTAAAATCCTTGATAAACTTAAAGAAACGAAACTTGAAAAGTATAAAAAAAGCGAAGATAAATCAAACGAAGCGTTTATAGAGGAATTTGTGTCGTATCAGAGTTTGACAAACGACAAGAAATAATAAATATAATAATATGATAACATAATAGAAAAGATATATAAAGAAAAAGTTAACAAAAATATCTTAAAAAATATTTAAACAAATGAAGTATATCGGACGATATAAATTAGTGTAAATGAGATAATATTTCAGAAAATCATATTTTCTGCGTTTATTATTTTCAGGAAATAAAAAAAATAAGGAGGTGAAAAGAAAAATGGATGTAATGAGTAATAGTGTTTCAGCTAAACCCAAATCTACTCCATCGAATCTGCCAGGTATAAATTCTGTAAATCAAAACAGTTTAAATTTTGACAGAAACTCCAATATTATATCTTTTTTAAATATCCTGCAGTCGTTCGGCTTAGACAGATCAAAATTTGATGCAGGAAGTAAAATCTTAAATAAGCCAAACGATTTAAGTCAAAATAAAAATGTAAATAACAATAAAAACGCGGACTTTAATGATTCTGCCGTATCTAAATTAAATAAATTTATAAACAGCAAAAAAGCGAACGGTTCGAGCGACAGCAAAGCAGCCAAAAAAGCTGAAAATACCAGTAAGAACGGTAAGAGCAATAAAACTGACGACATAGATGTTGAATCCGAATTCAAAAATGCCGTGTCGGAAATATTGAAAAACAATGACGAAGACACAAAAGTCGATATGGCGAAGCTATTGGAGATGCTGGGGGTTCCCCAGGATATTATTACAAAACTTTCCCAATCTGAGGAAGAGGAAGTAGTTGATTCCGCCGAAACGGTTAGTTCTTCAGAGTTAACGGGAGCCGGAAGTATTGACGCTGACACCGGGGCAAATTTATCTTCTAATTTGCCGTCTTTGGAAAATATGGGAGTTGAACAGGCTAATAAGTTGTTAGACGGGCTCGCAAATAACAGAATCGGGGCGGTTGACGATCTGCCGGAAGAAGCAAAAAAGGCTGTATCAGATTTCTATTCCGAATTGCAGTCAGTATATAAAAAAGCCGGCGATACAGGAATTGTAAACAATTCCAATTACAATAGCGCGGATAATATAAATAATTTAAACAATACGGAAAAAACAGACGGTTATAATGCTTATAAAAACGCACTTGTAAATTATGTGTCCGGCAGTGTCGGAGAAGAAGATTTAAAAAACGTTTTGTCTAAGACTCTGGGAGACGACGCAAAATATGAAATTGTCTCGCTTGCATTTTCTGACAAATCAGAGGCAAACCAGAATAAACCTAATATAATCGATATGTTTAACTCTATGAAAAAAGTGTCGCCGCTGAATATAAGCACCAACATAAATAAAAATATATCCGCAGATATGGGCGATACAAACAATATAAATCAGCCGGCAAATTTACCGGCGGAAGATTTTTCAAAAAATTTAAACGGATTATATAAAAATATTGATATTAATGACGATAATATTAGTGGCGTATCTAAATCTCAGTTAAATTCTTCGGACGAATCTATAGCAAACATTAACTCGCAGATACTGTCCGGCGTGACAGATTTCAGAAGCATAGTTCAGAATAATTCATCCGGCGGCGCAGATACAAAAGTCAACATAACAGATGCCGGAAAGGAAATCTCAAATCTTATAGCGAATAATATTCAAAAGAGCAGCGATAAATTCCAGTTGAAAATGAAACTTTTCCCGGAAGAGATGGGCGAGCTTTTTGTAAAAGTCTCTTATAACAAAGGCAACGTAAGTCTGAATATCATAACTGACAATAAGGCGGCGGAGAGGGAAATAGTAAATCAAATGGCGAATTTGAGAGAACTCCTGACATCGCGCGATTTCAACCTATCGAATTTCGACGTAACCAGCAGAAGTAATCTCGATTATAATCAAAACAATACGAATGATCCCAATAATCAAAGTAATCAAAATTATCAAAACGCAAGTGCGAGCGCAAACGGCGGCAGAAATCAAAACGGCTCAGGCAGGTACATCAATGTGCCGGGCGTTTCAGACAACAATACAAATGCGGGAGCAATCGCGGACGATAAACAACAACGCACAGTTATTATAAACTATCTTAAAAGCCAGAGGTTGGTGTACAAAACGATATAAGTATAAAATTACCGATATGATAAGATAATAAAAATAAGCTGAAAATATATATTATTATATTAAAGATAATAAAAAATTGGAAAATTTTGAAATTAAACAATCAAGGATATTATAACGATATATATTAATACAAGCAATTAAGTTAAAAAGTATCAGAAGTAAAGGAAAAGAAAGGAGCAGGAAATATGGCTGATGTATCAAGCGTAAACAGTGCAAGCGGCGTAAATGCGCAGTACAAATATTCGACTACGCAAAGCAGTTCGACAAACGGCATGAGTATGCAGGATTTCCTGACGCTTGTTGTTGCGCAAATGCAGAATCAGGATATAAACAGCAGCGGTCAGGACAACAATCAATTTATGGCTCAGATGGCTCAAATGGCATCGATGCAGGCTATGCAGGAACTTACGGCGGCGTTTATGTCATCTATGACAATGAGCTATATGGGCAAATATGTAAAGGCGGAAGCCGTTACAGACGACGGGACAAAAACAAGCGCGGAGGGGGTAGTGGACAGAATCAATTTCAACGGCGGGGATGCATTTGTCTTAGTAGGAAACACGTGGTTTAAAACGCAGGATATATACGAAGTAGGCGACGTTAGTTCCGCAGATTCCGCAAGCGCAAATGCTGCGGCGAATACGGTGACAAATGACGACGCAAATACGGCGGTAAGCATAAACGGTACGGATGTAACAGACAGCACCGGCGATACTACAGACAGTACCGGTTTAACTTAAATTATATATGCAAGGATGACAAAAAGAAATGATAGTAAGTAGTGATGTAAATAAATTTTTAAATAATGTCGGCAATATTAAAACCAGATCGCCTGCGTCTGAAAAATCTGCAAATTCTGAGAAGCCTGAAAATGGCGGTAAAGACAGCAAATCTTTTGGAGATGTTCTGAGACAGACCTACGCTTTGAAAAATTTGAGCAGTTTAAACGAAATAAATAAAACTGTTCAGGGAATTACGTTTTCAAAACACGCAATGCAAAGACTGGCGCAGAGAGATATAAAAATAGACGACGGGCTTATAAGCAAAATAGACGGCGCGCTTAAAAAAGCAGCCGGGAAAAATATAAAAAATGTGCTTCTGATTTCAGACGATACGGCTTTTATAGTAAGCGTTGACAACAACGTCGTTGTTACTGCCATGAATGTTGAAGAAATGAAAGAAAACGTCATTACAAAAATCGACGGAACCGTGATAATATAACCGGACCGAAAAAAATTTGTAAAAATAAACAAAAAAAACGGAAGTTATTAAATTCTGATATACCGAGGAATTTATACTGAATTAATTCAGTTGATTATCGCGGTTCAGTAAAATTAATATAAAATAAAAGAATAATAAAAATAAGGATTTTATTGAATCAAGGAGAATAAAAATTATGATGAGATCACTTTATTCCGCAGTTGCTGGATTAAGAGCGCACCAAACAAGAATGGACGTCATCGGCAATAACATCGCAAACGTAAACACAGTAGGATTCAAAAGCAGCAGCGTTACGTTCAGAGATGTTCTGTACCAGACAATCAAAAATCCGACAACGCCGTCAGACCAGTCTCCGATACAAGGCGGAACGAACCCGTCGCAGATAGGCATCGGAAGTAAGATTGCCTCAATTAACGTCTTGAATACGCGCGCGGGCGCTCAGACTACGGACAGACCTATGGACTGCTATATCGACGGCGAGGGATATTTTAAAGTCCAGTCGGGCGAGGCTCCCAATATAGTGGAATATTATACAAGAGTAGGGGATTTTAACATCGATTCATTGGGACGATTAGTCGACGGTATGGGCAATTTCGTTATGGGAATTAATGCAACAGACGGCGTTTTGGATCAGGATCCTGATCCGACTACAGGAGCCTATCAAGCCGGAGTTGACGATGAGGTAATAAATTTAAATGGAACAGACAGCGTAGACGGGGCTTATACGCAAGGACACTACTCACAGATAAGCATAGGAAACGACGGACTTATTTCAGCGTATGACAGCACAGCCGGCGGAATAGTTACACTCGGTCGGATCGCGGTTTATAAATTCCCGAATAATGACGGACTTTCGCAAGCCGGAAATACATATCTTCAAGTAACGGCTAACTCCGGAGACCCGACAATGGCGGTACCGGGATTGGTCGGAACAGGAAAAGTGCAGACAGACGGGCTTGAAATGTCAAACGTCGAGCTTGCAAAAGAGTTTACCGATATGATTATAACCGAGAGAGGTTTTCAGGCTAATTCGAGAGTAATAACAACCAGCGACGAAATGCTCCAGGAACTCGTAAATCTGAAGAGATAATATAAAAATAAATAACGACTAAATATTTTTTCTAAATTTTTAAAATTACGAATGCCGTGTGTTACATAAAACGAACAGAGAAGATTATGGGATTATGCCCTGAAAGTATCTGTTATTTATGTAACACATGCGCTGTATATAGGGATTTGTTTAAATTAGTATTAAAAATCCGGAGGAATTGCTTTAAATGATAAAAGTGAGTAAACTAAATAAAGAAGAATTTTATATAAATCCGTCCCTGATAGAAACAGTGGAAAAGACGCCCGATACTGTTATAACTCTGATAAACAATAAAAAATATATAATTTCCGACTCCGTAGAGCAAGTGCTGAACAGGATAAAAGAATATTACAGGGAAGTGGGAATGATTCCCCCGCAGATTGTATATAAGTCATATGATTTTGACAGGGATGAACATGAAAAGAAACAGAAGTGAGTAGTTGAGTAGTATAAAGTTTAAACGGGTGAAAGGTTAGGGAAAGTAAAAAATTATATGGATATACTGTCTGTAATGGGACTTATAGCGGCTGCCGGATTTATTATTTACGGTATAACAGGGGGCGGCGCACAGCTTTCGCAGATCACGAATTTTTTCGTGCTGAGCGGGGTGGCAATAACAATCGGAGGAACATTTGCGGCTCTGATGCTTATGTTTCCGATTAAAGTGTTTGCGGGTCTGCCGAAAATGCTGTCGAAAATTTTCAAGCCGCAGAAATTCAATCTGCCGGAGTATATAGCCGAAGTGGTGGCGATTGCGCATGAAGCGAGAAAAAACGGCATATTGTCTCTC
>Ga0123357_10002214_pt1 | contig 21475 bp, 8 predicted proteins | sample TergutEmb28metaG_FD_89873 | JGI IMG/M metagenome (GOLD analysis project Ga0123357, IMG submission 89873) | Embiratermes neotenicus P4 segment gut microbial communities from Petit-Saut dam, French Guiana - Emb289 P4 | ecosystem: Host-associated > Arthropoda: Insects > Digestive system > Gut ... | reverse complement strand
ATTACTTTATTCAGTGCTCAACATGTTTCGGATGTTAATACATCCATCCTCAGGAGCTTGCAACTAATTCGTTGAGTTACTTCATGGGTTGTATCTGGTTCGATGTGTGTTGGTGTTACGTTGTGGTTTGGCTATGGTGGTGTGGTATCCGTATGCAGGCTGAAGCACTACTCAGCCTGCATACGGATACCACACCACCATAGCCACACTGCAACGTAACACCAACATACATCGAACCAGATACAAGGCATGAAGTAACTCAACGAATTAGTCGCAAGCTCCTGAAGATGGATGTATTAACATCCGAAACATTTTGAGCTCTGAATAAAGTAATAATAAAACAAGTGGCATCAAGTTAGTACTAAGGTACATTTTACTTTCGAAATCAATTTTGGAATTTCATAGCACGTAGCGTTAGGATATATATATATATATATATATATATTAGAAGGAGCACGTTATTAAAAGTTGAAGAAAAGGAAAAAATTATATAATGAACTTACAGAATAAAGGATTTTTGTTAGATAAGCCATGAAGTGAAAAAGTATAACTGCATAAGAATGAAAATTTATCTGTTTTATCCTGTCACCCCGCAGCCAATCTCAGTTATATGCCGCTTAATTGTTGAGTTTCTGAATTACACAGTTCGGCACAACTAGACACACAGACACAATTGGAGACACACAATTAGATACACACAACTGGACACACATTTAGACTCACACTCCTATGAAATAGCGATCGGCCCTTGACAGAATTCGAAACCTACACATCAAATAATATACACAAGACACACTATATAAATACTACGTAATAATGCGACGCGTTAGGGCAAACATTTTGCAGTGAAAAGCACATACATATTAGGTATTCTGAATATGAGATTATAGATTTTTTTAATCTGTACCAACACATACACAATTAATTGTCAACTATTACGCCCCTCCTCCTAATTTCGAAACTGATGAGGTGATTATCTGAAGTTATTGATTATGTGATTGAATGGATTCTATACACCTACTGTATTTCACTGCGCATGTACTTCTTTGAATTAAAGTTTCGGAAGAGAGCTCTCGTTCACCCGCTAGATGGATATTACAGCTTCAACACATGCAACCTACCTTCCATCTCCTTCTGATGGACTAGTCTCTAGATGTCATCTGCTTTATGATTGAGGTTTTGTGCAATCGCGTATTGAGCAAACGTACATGAAGATGAAAGTGGGTGGGGTTATACGTAATTTTGAAGAACAGTGGTGTTTACACAGAAATACGTCATCCAAAAATTGCCAGAGATTCCACTTGCTAGTTGCCATCGAGTGTCCAAGCTGTGCCTATAATTCGTAGGAATGAAAAAGATGGTAATTACTTTTCTAGCTCTTTCAACATGTCAGAGATAAACTGAAGAATTTACCAGTTCCCAAACTAAGGCTAAAAAACTTTGCTGAACGGAAAGAAATGGACTCGTAGCGGCACATAAAGCAAGCCACTGCATGTAGTGATATTTCTGATTAATTTCACAAAAATTTATATTTTTAAAAGTTCGTTTCAGGAGTATGAGTACCTAGCACTCATGTAAGTATAAGCATGCATTGCATGATAACTCCTGCTAATTAAATTTTACATTTTTTAATACCCAGTATTTTATTATTAATATGAATATTACCGTCAGAAATCAATTTGGGAATTTCATGGCTCATAAATTTGTACAACGTTATGTCTTAGAGATTGAACGCATAATTATATAGTTAAATAAAGGAAAAATAGTTAAGTGAATTAATTTATATAGTAATCGGTTATTTTTAAATCAGATATGTAGTCAAATGGAAATTTTTTTACGAAATTAAAAGAAATATTTATTTTATCCCGTCGCTCTGTAGCTCATTTCAGGTAAAGGACGGCCCATTGTTGAATTTCTGCATCACACCGTTAAACAAACATAACTGGACACACACAATTAGACACACAACTGTTGCACTCGTATAAGAACCATCGTACTGCTACAGATTTCGTTATTTACCCACAAATTATAAACACAAGGCAGAAAATGAGATTATTACGTTGTATTCAGACAGATATTGATACAATGGATTATAAATTACTATTACATATTCTATGGGCACGTTTATAGCTCTTCCTTGGCCAGCATAATATGCGCATGAGTCATACATTTATCTGTAGCCTGTCTGGATATTCAATATTATTGCACATAATCCCATAAGAAACACAGATTTCTGCAGAAGGGTTACTAAATATGAAGTATGTGTTTCAAATTTCTCTATAAATAAGTCTGAAAGTATCTCATTCTAAAAAGAACCGAGTGGCATATGATCAAATATATGTATCGGTCTTCACGTAAAGTACCTGTTATTGTTGTTATGACGTGACGAAATTTTAATTTTCTCGAAGAATTTTCGAAGAATTCTCAATCTCAGTCCTTCCGGTGGGTGTATATTTGTTTCATAGAGCGTACAGACGGAGGAACAGAGAATAATTAAGTAGTTAACAGTAGCTTATCTCAATTTCCCCATCGCGCTAGTAAATGTTGAACACACATCCTGTCAGATGGACTTTCGTCACCTTTCCCAGCTTTCGAGAGGACGCACACGCAGTCCATTCTCCTGAATGGCCATCCGGGTCACCATTTACCGCCTTAATTTTTAGAATGAATAAAAGTTTCTTACAGTAGTTATTCCAGACGTCTACATGTCCGTGCAATGTTAGCCTCACCACTAATTTCTAACCACCAAGAAAATGATAGTTGGTTAAACCGAAACGCCCTTACTCTAACTGAACCATATATGTATATATATATATTTTATATATTTATATATATATATATCTTTGGGAATGTAAGAGAAATTATTTTCATATAACCAAAATCTATAAAAACGAAATCTGAAGTAAGCAGATAATGTGCCAATTAAATTACACATAGCATTAAAATAATTGCAAAATCTTTAAGGCTTAATATAAGAAACCTAGAATCTTCAATCTCACGTTTAAGTGCATAGATATACAACTATATTTTTGTATTCTATTATCAAACGTTTTTATACTTTTTCCCACAAAACACTCCCAAACGCTCCCTGTAGGTTTCGTCAGAACATCCTTCCCTGTAACAAACCAGTAAATATTGTACAGTGCACCAGATCCTCTCCTTTCTAAAGACCTTCATTTAAGAAGCGTTTTTGAGGATTTATGTTATTTAATTCGAAGGAGTTAAGCAAAGAATCATATAAGATTTTAATCCAAAGATATTTTAAAAGAAGATATGAAAGAATGAAATAAACGTACAAGTTTACTGATTAATTCGAAGAGAGGTCTTAAATTTCAGTAAGTTACGAACAATTGTGGGGTTTTGCACTAAAACGACACAATTATGTTTGTGAAATGGCACTTATGCTGCTCTGTTTGTCACACGGGGGCTACATTCATTTCTGATATTCAAATGCTCAAAGGTTCTGTTGCTTACAGCATTTACACAAACTCAGTATTTTGCATTGTAAAATGTATTCTTGCAATCATTTTGTAAATATTTGAAATTGTAAAATATTTTTTGCTGAGAGTGGTTATCACTACAGGGATTAGGATAAAGAAGTTTGGCGCGAAGTCAGAGAAAAAACATGGCTGATCTGCATTATTTAACCGTTTGACAGACAGTTCTTTGATGCCATTTCATCTTTGTATCTGCTTGCAACAACCGACTCGAAGGTATTTTTTTCTGTAAAACATTTTTGAGGATCTGGCAAGTTATCTCCAGTTTTTTAAGCATTCGACCCTCAATAAATCAAGATAATTCGAGGTCCCATTACAACAAATTCCCAAATTTTTGCAGTCGACACAAAAACTGTGAACTTTACACACAGCATTTCCTAAAAATCTACTTTTATTATGACAACCTCGAAATATACACACATTTGGTAGTAACAAATATACACACATTTGGTAGTAACAAATCTGCTTTATTCGGTCCCTCTATCATTTATTAATTGTTAACTTGGAAGTCACGAATCTGAAACAGACCCTATTAAACTTTCATTCGTCCAGGTTACTTGGCAAAATAGGTTTCATAACATATAAAAATGTCAGTAATTGGTGCAAATCTGAGCATGTATTTTTATGTTTATTGGACCGTGCATCATCTTGATAGTTGAGTAAAGGGAGACCAACTTGATGTCACTTGCTTTATTATTTCTTTATTTAATGCTCAACATGTTTCGGATGTTAATACACCCATCCTCAGGAGCTTGCGACATATGTTCTGAGTTATTTCGTGGGTTGTATTGCTCTGGTTCGATGAGTGTTGGTGTTACGTTGTGGTTTGGGTGTGGTGGTGTGGTATCCGTAAGCAGGTTGAAGCACTATTGCAGTAGTTTGGTGTTGCGTTGTGGTTTGTGTGTGGTGGTGTGGTATCCATATGCAGGTTGAAGCACTACCCAAACCACAACGTAACACCAACACAGATCTAACCAGAGCAATACAACCCATGAAATAACTCAACAAATAAGTCGCAAGCTCCTGAGGATGGATGTATTAATATCCGAAACATGTTGAGCATTAAATAAAGAAATAATAAACCAAGTGACATCAAGTTGGTCTCTCTTTACTCAACTGAGCATGTATTGTTTAGTTGTAAGCGGTTAGAGAGAAGCGAAAGGCAAGTTTTGAAGTTCCTGATTCAAGCCTTGTGGAATGTGGCTTTGTTTCAACTGATAAAAGATGACTTTTCGCAGGAGAATAATATTGCTTACACTTTTACGATCGAGCAGTGGAAGAAACCTTGCTTGCTTTTAAAAAGGGTTATTACTTATTTCAAAATCCCATAATGATTTTCCAAGTTTCTCCTTCTAATAAGTCCAAAAGGACTTTGAAAGGCAAAACTCATATTATTTTTCGAATTTTCTCGAACTACTGTTTTTATCAGTTGTGTTGTTATTGATTTTCATTTTCTATTTTGTGCAAAATGTTCCTTTTCACTTTGTGTTGGAAAAACTAACTTGATCTGTATCATAATATGTATCTATTTCTTTAATACCTAGTGAACTGCAAATCTCCATATTTCAGTTTTTTACTTGCAAGACAAGTTTAGTTTCTTGTCATGTGTTGACTAATATTTTATCGACTTCTTTTGCGTAACTCTCATTTCTAACAAAATCCTCTTCTGTATTTCCCTGTGTAGATCCTACAACTTATATCGTATTTTGAACGTTTAAGAAACTACTTCGAGAAATCACGACATAATCAACAGATGGCAGCATTAGGTATTAATGTCGGATACTGCTACTCTGTGTCACAATAGTGCAGGCCTAGCTGAATGAAACATTAGTGCATATAAATCTGAAGTATGTTAGGAACACTAAAACAACAGACTTATGGAAATTGTTGGTGTTTTTCTGGTTAAAATCAATGGCTAAATACCTTGTTTTTTTAAATACATTCGGAAGGATTTTGGTCATTCCTACACTGTGATATAGTCGGGAAGGTATTCTGTTAGACTCCTTTAAAGACTGGGATACAAGAGTTTGGGTAGTCTCTAAACAAATGTTATGTAAGTTACATTTTTAATTTATAAATTTATGCGAATAAAAATAATTGTAGTTCAGATAATGAATTTGAATGTCGTCACAATTTACTTCCCTGTAACGTAATTGGTGTGATAAGGAAGCAAATTACGGGTGAAAGTTAGAATAAATAGTATGTACCGGACTATAGCTTTTCGCCTGGAACAGCAGGAGGGAAATGGAATTATTTAACGTGTCAGCCAGCAAATTTAATAAGATAATATAATACATTATGATTCATAAATGTTCTATATTAACTCAAACCGCCTGTGTATGACTGGGGTCATGTACAAATACAATAATATTTTGAGGTATTTTAATGGCGAGAGGTATATTACGCAGTTGGGAAACTGAGAGTTTTAGAAAAAATCATGCCGATGGGGCAAAATGACGGATTCAGTCATTCACCTACTTATATATTTGACTTTAGATTTATTGCCTTTTTCTTAATCAAAATCGTATTTCCGTTGCACTATCAGTTATTAGATAACGCTTATCAAATGACGAAAATGAGAAAGAGTTCCTGTCTGTGATACAACGTGAAGGGAACACAAGATATCTTCAAATATCCTCAGGAGATCCGTGTTCTGAAATATCGTAGACACAAATATGACACAATATAATAATTTCGACATTCAGAAGATCGTACCTCGTGATATATTCTTATAATAGAACCAAGGAAATGCATTGATTTCTCAAATTTATTTTCGAATAGAATTGTCGGTGTTGCTGTTCAGCGCTACACTGTTGTGCGCTGTGATATTGACAGGTAAGGAGGATGTTTAATGTTACCTTCTTATATTCTTATTCACATCTATTTGACCACATACGTAACAAACGAAGGATATGATTTTGCACTTCACAAATGAAGATATATTTGGAGAATATATCACGGCGTTTGTTATGTTTGTTCTGTTAAAGTTCCCCTAAAAATCGGAGATTTTTGCTGTCTCCATTAAGATGGCGGATACTGGTCAACATTTACCAAATCACACGGCGCCTCATCTCAGGAAACCGCAGGATTCACACACATTGGCGTCGAAACACCAAGGATTAGTAAGTATAAAGACCTTTGTATAGAGGGATTACTTTCACAAAATACCCGTCATTTTAAACGACAAACTTCAGGGCGTGTCTCACAAACCTAATGACCCTCCTATACCAGTCATGTGATTAGAAGTTACTACGTAAGCAGACGAATACTGGCGTTTCCATCTGTCTACAGAAATACACAGATCCACGCGCACATGAATTCGCAAACTGTCCTGATTTGAATAAATGGCCTAGACAAGTTAGTGTTACCTGCGACTGTATTTTGTCGCATAGTGAAATTAATCCTGATATATGTAAGTTGAGGCTAATTTAAACTGAGTAGTGGACATCCTGTTGTGTTAAGTATAATATTAAAATGAAATAAAATATACACTTCTTATACTGTATCAATTTAAATAATTGGAACAGGTTTCGGTCTATGCACGTCATCATCAGGGCAAAATAATTATTACAACTTAAATGCTGGTGTATACAATATATTATTCGTTTTATATATGTGTTGGGTCGTGTCGTATCAATGAAGCATTAACTTCAGTATAACATGTAGACTTCTTCAGTAACAGTCATCATATGACATTCAATGATGTTATATACACGCAGATACGTTATTGTGTGTGTTAGCAGCCGGCGTATTTTGGCCGCATATACAAACAATAAGCAGGAATTGTTTCAGAAATGGAAAGAGTCATACATTGTACCCATCAATGAGAGTGGTTATAAAGGATTAATGATTATGTGGAGAATATTTAGTCCTTGGAGGATTGAGAGAGCATGTGAATGGAGAAAAATACATAATGAGGTGCTTAATGATCTGTACTATTCACCCAAAATTTTTCGGTTAATAAAACCGAGAAGAATAAAATTGGCGCGGCATGTAGCGCGTGTGGGTAACTGGAGAGTGTTTTACAGGGGTTTGGTGGGGAAACCTGAGGGAAAATGTCCAATTGGGAGACCCAACCTTAGACGGGAGAGTATTATTAAAACGCTTTTCCAGGAACCGAGAAATAGTGTTATGTCCTGAATCGAGATGATTCAGATAAGGGACAGCTGGCGGGCACTTGTGAATGCGGAAATGAACCTTGGGGTTCTATAAAATGTAGGAAAATTCTTGACTAGCTCATAACCGGTTAGCTTCTCAAGAAGGTTTCTTCTCCTTGGAATAAGTACGTAATTAAGTAAATAAGTAAATTAGATGCATATAATATTTCAAAGTTTATCAAATTCCTGCTGTCGAATTCATCTCCACAATGCAGAGGAATGTATTAGGGATTATATGTATGAATTTCTAAGCAGCAATTTATCTACTGAAGATAAATTCTGCATTCGTCAAGTATTTAAAAAATGGAAATACAACGACAAAGTGCAGCAGTTATTTTCAGGTTTCAAGAGAGATTATGATTCAGTTATGGGAGAGGTATTGTATAATATTGTCATTTAGTGTGTTGTCAACATGAAACTTGTAATTCTATCAAAAATGTGACAGAATGAAGCCTATAACAGAGTCTGGGTAGGCAAACATATGTTTGTCGCATTTTCTATTAGGTATGGTATGGAGAAAGGAGATGATTTAATAATATTGCTTTTCATGTTTGCTTTAGAGCACACTTTTAGGACGTTCGAGGTTAACCAGGAAGATTGTAATTAAACTGTATCTATCAGCTTTTGGTGTGTGTTGATGATGATAATATATTGGACGGAAGATTACCTCGTACTATAGAGAAAAACACAAAAGTTTATTAATTTTAGATAGGAGTTAGGAAAAAAAGTGAATGTTAATAACACTAAATACATAGTCATTTCTCGAGATCGTTATACTGTGCGAAATCAAAATATAAAGATTAATAATATTTCTTATTAAAGGACGTAAGTGTTCACATTCAGGACGAAATAAGAGCCGATTGAAGTCAAGGAACGCTTGCTGTCATTCAGTGTAAGATATTTTGTTTTCCAGCTTTGCCTTCAAAATTTTAAAGATTAAGACATACAGAAATATAAACCTCTGTTTGCTTGTGTGGGTGGGACGTCTAGTGGCTCAATTGAGAGAGGAACGTAGGCTGAGGATGTTTGAGAATAGGGGACTAAGGAGAGTATTTGGGTCTAAGAGAGATGAGGTAAGAGGAGATTGGAGAAAACTACATAGAGAGGAGCTTAGTGATATGCATATATCACAAAACATTTTTCGGATGATCAAATCAAGAAGAAAGAAATGGGAGGATCATTTACACTAAATTAATAGTATTATTTTCTGTAATACTCTAATGCGGAGAATATTTGAACCTAAGAAGGACGAGGTAACCGGGGAATGGAGGAGATTGCAAAAGGAGGAGCTAAATGAATTATACTCCTCACCCAATATTGTGCGGGTGATAAAATCGAGAAGAATGAGATGGGCTGGGCATGTGGCACTATGGGTGAGGAGAGGGGGTGTATAGAGTCTTGGTGGGGAAACCGGAGGGGAGGAGACCACTGGGGAGACCTAGGCATAAATGGGTGGATAATATTAGAACGGATCTCCAAGAGGTGGGATGTGAGTATATGGACTGGATTGGGCTGGCCCAAGATAGAGACAGGTGGCGGACGCTTGTGAGTGCGGTAATGAACTTTCGGGTTCAGTGAAATGCGGGGAATACCTTGATTAGCTGTAAACCAGTTAGCTTCTCAAGAAGGACTCTGCACCATGGAGTAATTAATACTCTAATGTACAGGCAGATGCACGTAAATCACAAACCATTTAAACCCATTATTCTGAAGCCTACATGCGTAAGTGATATTAATTCGGAGTAATTTAGATAAATTTGTGTCTATTGTCTTCATTTTTAAATTGATTTTCTCCACAATTGTAAAACAGGAATGAAATTTTGATGCCAGGGTTAGTGTTTATTGAAGGACGTCCGATGTCTTAGCATATTATTACTTGAAATCACTGTTTTGTTTTCACATTATGATTATTATGACAGCTTGTCATGCAGCCACATCTGATTTATTGATAAGATAGACACACAGCGGAACAGTTTCTTTCTGAATAAGCTCTGAATGGCAACAGAACATTAGACGTTGTGCGAGAAGAAAGTCTTTGATATTGTTTCTACGTCAGAAATGAACTTTAACAGAAGAATAAATAAGTATGCTGCAGTCAGTCTATCTTATTTGGGTAACATAAACTTGAATGTAATAGATGCATATTTATAGAGAAAATGCTTGCAGATTTTGGGCTACTCTTTGGTAAATTAACGTATTCTTCCTATTTAAATTTTTGTGACGAAATAATCATTTTAATAATAACCAATGATGTGTCTGTAATTAAGTGGCTAGAGTAAAGGAGTCTAAAATGCAATTGTTTTGAACCTAAACTAATATTTGTTTAACTAATGGGGACTAAAATTTATTCTTTATTGGTTTGGTAAAGGGATCATTATATCCAATTTGTTTTGGTTTGAAAGTGTTAAAACTAGTCAATTATAACTTGAATCCAAATTACAACTCTTTTTCTTTCGATTTAAAAAGAAAGATTTTAATTTGTCCCTTTAGATGGTTGGAAATCCATAACTCTGGAAAGTTGCCTTTCGAATCACACTATATTTCTTGCCTCATTTGTAGCATAATATTAAATTTCCTTCCATACCTCTGGAGAAAAAAAATTGTTATTAATCATGAAAAAAGTACTTTGTCTTTTATGTTATATTTCCTGTAAACATGGTCCAAATTTATGTCCTGGGACTAGAATTTTTTTTAAATTTCTGTTTTGAAAAGTCATCAAAGAGGTAATGAAAAAATAAATTTAGCATGTGATCGGTATGATAGAAGTATAGGCAGCTCTTTGGTAAAGAATAGAATTTCGTTATGAAGTCGCTTGGAGATTTGATAGCCGAAAATATAAATGAAATAGCAGCACAAGGTTAGACATTACAAAAAATATAGAAACAAAGAAGGAAGCCTCAGAAAAAAGTTGAATAAACGATAGAACGCGTTATATCATCATGCCTATTACAAACCAAAGAAAAATACATTAGGAAACCTGATAGAATGTGCTAAATATTCGTTAATATATGCAAGGAAAAGAGTGTAAAATTATACAAAGAACAATATTATGACTATGTACTAAATTTAGTAGTAACGAGTAAGTAAGCGAAGGAACCATGTTATGGAATTCCAAAAAGTGCAAACCGACAGAATCATCCTTAACAATAAATGGGATAACAAAATCTGAGTTAACGATAAGAGAATATTTATGTAAATAAATGTTGGAAATTTAGGGGACAGCGTTGTAATCAAGGTTTATATTATACGAATGAAAGTTAATCCAGCAAATAGAGGAATGTACGGTATTGAGCAACTGCAAGTGTGTTCTGTTATTTTTTTTTTTTTAAGAATGAAAAACTTGAGGTCATCCCGTTGCTGATACTGCTCTTCAGGGAAATTAACAATGGAGAACTGCTGCCACCTACGTCCCTTACTTCACAGGAAAACCACTTGGTGCGTTCTCTGAGAAACATCAGCCACAGATATTTCACACCAGGGCGAACTCTGGTGATATCATCGCCAGCCAAATATCGAGATTTGCAACAGGAACTGATTGCAGAGTTTCGCAGATCTTCTATCTGGCCTGCCGTTGTTACTGTTGATGGGAATATTAGCAAACCCAAACAAACGGAATTCATAGATAGAGATGGTAATTACATTATATTATTGCCAGATGGGAATTTGAAGAGATTTGAGGCAGAAATTAATGGGGTAGCTGAAGACGGAACATTTTCACAAGACTATGGAATTCTGAAGTTCGGTTTGTTGTTGTTGCAACAAATGAATTCTCAATATCGCAACAAATGGATATATTTGTTTGTTTCTCAAAATTTAGAATATATAACTGTATTATTGTATGCCAAGAGCATTATGTGATAGATACATATTATAGCAGCCTGCTAAACATTAATAATATAGACACAGGAATGAAACGGGTGGTTTACACTTGGTTTCCGTATCAGAGTTCAGACCGTTGCACTGAGGTGAATGATATCACCCTATCGGACAGTTGGGTTATTTCTGCACAAGGGCACTTCACCAAGAACACTGACTTGTTTCCAGGAAAGTTCAGTAACAGCCTCAACACAAGTCCTATGAAAGCCGTTGTAAGAGACGTCGAATAGTATTTTACTACGAAATATATTTACGACAAAAGTTCTAATAAGACTGTTTTGTTCGATGTAGAAGGCTTGGAGATAAATTTACTAAGGGTCTTTTGCAGCAGATGAACGTGACACTTACTCACGTCCCTACGCCACAGTGGTTTGAAATGTGGGAAGATTCGGCAAGTAATTTAATGAAGGCTCTGATTGAAAAGGAAGTTTATATAGCATTAGGTGATGTAGGAAGGGATTATTTGTTTATATCATATTTCGACTCCAACAATACCTACTACACGATGAGTGTCCGCTAGTGTGTGCCGTGTTCTGTCAAATATCCAAGATGGAGCAGCATCTTTACAATAATCTCTGTGGAACTGTGGTCCGTTCTGATCATATCGATTTTGATTGCTGCCATTTAGACTACACTTCTTGGTCGATAGAGCTGCACGTCGGAGTGGCAAGGGTACAAGACACTGACAAGTTCGTTGACTAAAATCTTGGCAGTCATTCTAGGGGTGTCTGTGTCAAAGGTGCACGCACACCGTCACTACTTTCCCTGTCCCTCGCATGGGCGAGTTTCTCTCTTGCTTCAGCACAGTGTTCCAGTCATTTCTCACAGTGTTTCTTATTGACTCCGGTTACAAAATAACCCTTTCGAAATATGGATGAACTGTTGGATTCAGGAATTAAACTTGCATACCCAACGTTTGAATTGACTATCGTCTGATATTTGTTTTGACTGGGCAGTATATAAGGGAAATGCTTCAATTTTGTTGATTGATACTGCTATGCTCTAGGTAATTTCATTGGCGAGGTATCTGAACCACAGGTATGCAAGACGGGGTTGTTTTTATCAAGTGCCTAAGAATGATAATATTTCACGGAGAACTACTGTTAAGGCGATATTCTGATATAATTGATCGTGTGGTTGCAGCAGGTCTACACAACTCACTCAGAATGCGCTCCTTAAAATTAGGTTCATGGAAGATAGCTATCGTTCAGCCACTTGATAGATATTACAGTTTCAAACTTTATCATATGCAACCTGCCTATCTCATTTTGGTGGGCTGTTTTCTAAGTACCCTTTGCTTTATGGTCGTGTTGTTTTTAATTTGCTTATTAAAGAAAAGAGATTGAGGATGATAATGTTTCAGTTACTACGTATTTGTTAAATACATTGGCGTTTGCGCACGTCTACGTCACCAACAACTCGCCAGCCATTTCACATTCTTGCTGGCAGCATGTGAAGAAGCCATGCCTATAAAGTACAGGAACGGAAAATCTGGGTAAAACTTTTCTAGCTCATCCGAAATATCAGAGATGCCCTGGATAATTTTATAACTCAACAAAGAGACCGGACTCTATTAGATCCGGTTAATCAATATCAGAAGCTGTAATTACAGCTGTACGAGCTCCTGATGATGGGTGTCAACACCCGAAACATGTAGAGTTGCCTACAGAAATGTAATAAACTGAATATGTCGCATCTTGTTGGACAATTATTAAATTGAATTGGATTAAATTTTAGTTTATTAGCTCTATAATTTAGTCTGAACGAATATACACGTGGAATTGTTAACAAACACAATAATAACAATTAAACTTGTACTGATTTCAAATTTTCTGTAATTAGACAAAGCAATTAAAAACCTACATTGATCTGACTGACGAGCAGCGTGTACAGAAGTTCCGTTCTATCCACGTATGTAGAAATTTAAGGTTTTTTTTCTAAATGAATTTTTACAGTGTTAAGTTTTTTCGAAATTTTCTCCTTCGGAAATTTCCACAGAATTTTTCTTATACGTAATTGGGAATTGAATCAGTACTGTTATTCAGATAGCAGAATGATTGTTGTTTTGTTTGTGTTACTGAAGTCCTAACCGACATCACACACAGTTGGGCACTCAGTGAGCATCCTGTATATTAATTTGAGTTGCGGGCACATATGTTTTGAGAAATGGACAGCAAAGTATCCTCTAACATAAAGGTGAATCATTGAGATTTGTGTAATATTTGACTCAATTTCCATGCAGCTTAATTAACGACAATCTTAGAGACAAACTTCAGAGTGTGTAAAATGTTTTGTTCTTTCATAAAAAATAATTTGAAATAATTTGTAGCAAATAAGTTGTGTTCCATTTCAAGTACACATTTTAGGCATTATGAACAGCATTATCATTACATTACGAGTACATAGGTTATGTCATTTACTATTTAATAAAAAATAAAAAATAATATTATTAAATACACTCCTGTATTAATACTCATACCAATTGCATTTAATTGTAGATGGTTTGAAATTTTGCATTCCAAATTTCACAAAGGTGAAATATTGTGATTTTTCTTAAACGTTTCGTATTTACACTAAATAAAATTTTATTTCACAATGGAATTTAGCATTAGTTCTCTGATTCATTTCCACATCCTATGGTCGAAAATAGAAGAAACCAAGAAATTCCTGCCCCCTCCCCTCTGCCCCACCCCCCCGAAATTAAAGCCTGCATTTACATCCGGAACCCTGGCCTGCCCTACCTACAAATGTGAGCCATGTCACATCTCACAAGACTGTAACTAATAGCATTCTTCAAAGCGAGTACCTGAAACCCAACAACCTAACATGTCTGCTGGCCGCAATCCACCAATTCCCACAATACCGCTGCACAAGATGCTGAACAAAAATAAATGGACGCGTATCAGTCCATAGGGCAAGCCGCGGCGTATGGCGAAATTTATGATTAAATACACAGAAATGCATATTCTGTAAAACTTCATTCCAGTAGCATGATATTCTAGTAATCTTATATTTATAGATCTGCATCACATGATGACGCCTTCTCTTCTGTTTTGTATATATTCTAATACCCATAAATGATAGTATTAATATACATGCTAGCCTCATTAATAAATTTGGTAATTTCATAGCACATAAATTTGCTATATAATAAGTAACTCATAATTAAAGATTTAAAGGAAAGAAAAATGAAATAGTTATTTAATTTATAGTATATATGTTTATTTTTAAATTAGCTCTGTATTATTGTGTAAATGCCCGTTGTCCTGTATGGGTGTGAAACTTGGTCGCTGACATTGAGGGAGGAACGTAGGCTGAGAGTGTTTGAGAACAGTGTGTTGAAGAGAGTATTTGGGCCTAAGAGGGTCGAAGAAACAGGCGAATGGAGAAAATTACGTAATGAGGGACTTAGGGATATTTACTCCTTACCAATATTGTGCGGGTGGTAAAATAGAGGAGAATGTGCTTGCCGGGGTATGTGGCGTGTATGGGGGAGGGGATAATTGTGCACCGGGTTCTAGTGGGGAAACCTGAGGGAAAGAACAATTGGGGAGACCTAGACGTAGATAGAAGGATAATATTAAGATGGATCTACGGGAAGTGGGAGGGGTTGGAGACTGGATGAAATTGACTCAGGATAGGGACAGATGGCGGGCACTTGTGAATACAATTTATTTTTCGAGTTTGGTAGGGAAACGGATGAATTAAAAATAAAAAAAATATAGTGGGGATATTCCATTGCATTATGACTGTGTAGATTGTGCCAATTGTCGCAAGAATATGTCAATATTGCTGGTTTATAATGTTGCTGAAGAAAATTTCGCTCTTGGTGAATTATTGGCGAGAAATCTAAACTTCTTTGTGCGGGTTACAAGAAAGGTTATTTCATCGAAAGGACCTAACAATGGTATTGTTACACTGAGAAGAGCTGATAAGGCGAGTAAATGAAATTATTGATTATGTGGTTGAAGGAGATCTATACAACGACTGGATTTCTCTCGAATTTATTTGGCGTAAATATTATTTCGGAAGATAGCTATCGTTTAACCAATTGACGGTAATTACAACTGCCAACTCCTTCACATGCAACCTGCATTCTATCTCCGTTTGATTGGCTCGTGTCCAAGTGACGTCTGCTTTTTGGTCGAAATAGTGTACAATCGCGTGTTAAGCAAAGGAAACTGAAGTTGATAATTACCTTCTACGTATTTTTATGTATGGCAGATGTGACACAGGTCCACGTCACCCACAACGATGCGGCGAGATCTCTTGCAAACTGCCAGAAAGTGAACAAGCCATGCCCATATGGCGCAGAAATTAAATGGCCGGTCAATCATTTCTAGCTTTTTCGACATGTCATAGATGAGATTCCAAAACCTGAACGAACTGGAAGGAATTTTTCACGTGGTGTAATGAATTCCCGCCGAGTTGGCTGAGAATTCCTGTTAAGTGCTTGGAGGATTGGTAGGTAGGAGCGGTAATGTTGCTGACAATGGGTCGTAGAGGACACCCCTCTGTATTTTTCTTCGGAAGTCCAAAAATTCTTGTGGTCCAGAACCGGCCGGACGCAGTTTTTGCCTGCATCTTCTGTGAGAGTTGTTCCTCTTAATCACTGGTGTGGTTGTTCTTTTTGCCGAATCAGTAAGATCCCTGTCCACTCTTCTATATGATGGACCCTCAATAAAGGAGATGTTATTCTGTTTATAGTCCACAGTGATATTAAATACCGGTAGCATTTCCTTTAGTCATTAACATTATTGTCCTCTGGGGCGTGATAAATTATGAAATCTGTGCAAGTAATATGTTACTTTGAGTTGCTTGTAATTCTGAAATATGTGATGTAGAATGGAAAGAATTTTAATGTTCCGTATTTCTATAGGGGATGTCCAGAACATTTGGCTAAAATAGTTATCGTGTTCTCCATTTTCGAGTCTCAGTGTATTAAAGTGGCCATGGAATTTCCATTATTCGACCAAAACCTCGAATGTACTGCTGTACAGTTTTAAAAGTTTAAAAGCGTCTTTAAATAATTCAAGGATCAAAACAACAAGAACAACACAGTTGTCGGTTCACTTTACTGACAGACGTGCGAATTGTACTAAATACAACGTGCTGTGAAAACTACAGGAATTCTTTTAAAAATTAATTGCTACAAAATATTCTTCATCAACATACTTGAACATTTCTGCAAATCGAAATATATTTAGGGCAACAGGGCTATCTAAAAATTGATATAATAAAAATATGTAATAGAATTCCTTCTATTTCCGTGGAACTATTTCGGTAATGTTTGGTACTTAATGAAGCCTATTTTTAAATATTTCCAAAAGAAATCACGAAAGCCTAGCCTACAGTCTGGTCATAAATGTCTAACAAAGGTTGCGCTTTGACACTTATCACGACTTTGGCACTGCGTAATAGTAAGGAATCCTCACAATAGATGGCAGCACACTGCAGAGATGCGCGAAAATTTATCAAGGCTTTAAGAGACTCCGGCAAGCAGACGGAGTACTTTGAAAATGACAAAAATAGAACGTGTATTCTAAAGTGGTGTCCGAATATACCTACTGTCTTTAAGTGTGAAATGCAATATTTGTTTACTGCTCAACTGCTTTGGAAATGATTACATTTTGACATGTAAAGTGCAGCTCTTCCACTGCCATTCTTTAAAGGCACTTCAACCGAAGAACAGACGAAACGACGAAAAAAATTAAACCACATGGCCTTTTATTCCTAATATATTACCATTGGACACTTATTTTTATTACCTTTCCACTGTCAAATATTCTATATTTCAGTAAATCGTACAATGAATAGTTTCAAATATTAATGATTCTAAATTTCATTAAATTTCTCCTAAATTTACTCAGCTCTTCGTTCCTAAGAAGTTAACAAAATTTTGCACACAACTATGTGTAATGTCTTCTTTGTTCACATCAACATAGCACTGGAGTATTCTGTGCCAAATGTATCAGATCCACAAACAGTCAATAATGTGTCTGTATTTCCCAGATAATGTTTTTCTGGACGGAATGATGAAATTATATTTCACGTTCAAAGGAAACTATATTTATTAAAAAGGGGAACGGGGGGAAAGGCCAGAGTTTGTAATATATCGAATTACGACAGTATTGCCAGTTAGGAAACACAAATCCTCCGTAATATTTAGAGGGGTATTGGAAAATTTATCAGTATCGCAAAATTTAAAAGTATTTTCATATTTCTCATTAAATACACCAAACTACAAAAACACTAAATAAATTACAATAAAATACATATTTATGTGAGCAATCTAACAGGGCGTCATGAGTCATATAAAATATTCGGAGGGCTGATTGTGGACTAATGGAAAAATTATTTTGTGAATCGATCAAGCTCCATTTTGAGCAGCTATTTCTGACAAATATTTCGTGTTACTTCCGCGGAATATTATACGATACGAAAGTTCTAATAAGAACTTCGATATACAAAGAAATTTATATTGAAATATTTTCGGGAAAAAGTGTTTACCGTGAAACGTAAAATTAAATGTGTAATTGTGTGTATTTGTAGCCATAATCATTCGTAATGCAAATCACATGTGACTTATTTTATTGTAATCTTTAACCTAACTGAATACACCATAAATATTTTCACCTTATCTCATAAAAGGCTCGAATTTATGAAAAGATTTGTTGAGTATAAAATTTTTGTTTAGGTTTTCGTTATTAGGTTCTTCTGACATGTTTTCTTTCTTAAAAGAATTCGGCGAAATATTTTTATAAAAATGCATAGTTCTGAAATCGTATTAAAATTATGATTGTAAGGTTTAAAAAATTTGTGTTTTTAGAAAAGACTTTTCGAAGTTACTCTAATATTAATTTTAGTAAAAATACTTCTCGTATAGCCGATTTGTTCCATACGGACGGAGAGACATGACAAGGCAATTAGTCAATTATCATATTTTCGAACACGCTTCATAGAAAGTCCCGGTTCAAGGACCTTAACCTACAGCGTCCTGCCGGTTGGAAAAGAAAAACAGTATTATAATTTTATCTACGACTATAATATATAGTCAGATAAACCTAAGATACTAAATATTTAAATACATTAGAATTACGTCTATATGAGGTTTTGAGAAATATTTTCTTTATTATCCATTATTTCGGTTTATTTTTATGTCCATAATTTTTAAAGCAGGAATGAAATTGTGTTATTAGGGCTTCTGTTTTCTGAAGGACGTCCGATTTCTGAGCATGATATTTCTTGAAACCACCATTTTGTTTCCACATTATGCCTTATTATGACAGCTTATCATGCAGTCTCATCTGAATTATTGATTCGTTAGACACCCAGCAGAACGGATTCCTTCTGAATATGTTCCAAATGGTAACAGAACTTTAGACGTTGTGCAAGGGGAAAAGGCTTCGTTGTTGTTTCTGCTTCAGAAATGAACTGTAACAGAACAGTAAGTATGTAACAGCCAGCTTATCTTACATGGGCCAGCTATACCTACGTGTATTTTATGCATATTTTCGGATAAAGTGACTCTGCGATTGTGGGCTGCTGTTTTGTAAAACTTTTCGTAATTTTGCTATTTAAGTAAATTGACGAAATATTTATTTTGATAATAAATAATCATATGTTTGTTATTATGTGGGTATAGGAAATTAGTACAAAATACATCTTTTAGAAACTAACCTAATATTTGTTTAACTCACGAGGACATTAATTTATTTATACTGGTGTGGTAAACGAATCCCCGTATATAATTATTTCGCATATTCAAGGGTTAAAACTAATCGTTTGTGTCTAGTACATAAACCAATAAAACATATAATTAAAAATATTTATTTAATTTAATCTGTTTTCTTGGTTTGAATTTCATAATTCTGGACACTAGCCCTGTCAGACACACTATATTACTTCCGTCATTATCGAGCAAAAATTAATTTCCTTTCATAATTATGGATAAATTATTTCTTATTAATTACACAAGAAACGCTTTGTCTTATGTTAAACACTTCCTGTAAACATGGTCCAAATTTATGTCTTGGAGCAGAAAATATTTTTCCTCCTCAGTAAAGACGATCTCCTTTTTTCCAATAAAAATTCCGATCTCTAGATATAAATATTATTTGTCGGAAATTCTACAAAAAAAAAAAAATTAATCAGTCAAAAACCTGGGTCTGTTATTCGAAAGTAATACACCAACTGTGCAGTATGACATCCAGTATAAGACCTCCAGTATTGCATCCAGAATGACATTCAATATGACATCCAGTAAGACATCCAGTATGATATTCATTATGACATCCAGTATGACATTCAGTATAACATCCAGTATGATAACCAGAATTAAATTCAGTATTACATCCAGTATGACATCCAGTAAGATATCCAGTATGACATCCAGGATGATATTCAGTATGACATCCAGTATGATATTCAGTATAACATCCAGTATGATATCCAGTATGACATTCAGTATAACATCCAGTATGATATCCAGTGTGACATTCAGTATAATATCCAGTATGACGTCCAGTATGACATCCAGTAAATTCTCTATAGCGGAATTTTTTATATAATTTTACACATTTTTAAAAATTTATTGATTAACATGTAACGTTTGAAATTATGGCGGCCAGAAGTTTCTGTTTTAAATTTAGGCACAATTCAACAGAGAAGGAAAAATAAGTTGTTTTAAAAAACATAAATTTATCCTACATTATGAAAAAGTTTTTAATTATTGGAAGTTCTGCAAACATAAAAATGAATGTCCATCTTACAAATTTATATCCATTATTAACACTTCAATTCCATCTACTTTCTGGTCTACACAGATTCAAATTTAATTTCAATACTCTCAATACCTTGTGCAAATTAGCATTTATTCCTGGATCTGTGACACATAAGGAATTAAGCATTACGGTGTTCAAAAATGATTACAGAAAATAAATCTCTTTATTTTAAGAGATAAAATCAAGCGGGATATTTATTTTTTACCCACTTCCAATGCACATATCAATGCTTCTCTTGTACACTGTTTCTTTTCAAATTTGCGGTAAATTATTTTTGGTTGTGTCCTTAGAAACACGATCGACCATCAGATGACTAACAAAGGGAATTTAGTTTATTTTAAATTACAAACAAATCATCAAATATTATTCATAAATTATTAAATATTATTAGAGATTCGAAAGGAGATCCGAATAGTGTAGGATATATACTTTTAAGAATGATAAATAGAAATATAAAATGGAAGTAAAATGGGACCGTATAAAGTGTAACGCCCTCTAGCTGACAGAAGTAGGTTACAAATGAAAAAGAAAGAAAAAAAGAAGCTTGTTTTCAACTAAAAACAACAATTCGAGGGAAGGGATCATGAAAACAATACAGTCGGATAAAGACACGTAGGGGTGCAAAATTTGTATAGTGTTATAGGAAACGAAAAATTAAAAATAAATCCAAATCAAAAATTAAAACTTTATTAAATGATGATGAAAAATTGAAGATGAAAATGAGGGAGAGAAAAATAATAATGCTTAGAATTTACATAAATATGTTCTGAAGGATCATCAAAGAAGGAATGTGAAATGTAAGTTGTATGTGAACAGGATGTGATTAAACTGTATTTTAACATGTGGAAAAACTGGGGTAAAATTAAAATAAGAAAGGCTGTATGACCAGTTGCCAAAATTAGGAGAAACAAATACTGAACAGAATGTAAACATAGTATTGAAAAAAGAAATGTGAAACGAATAAATAATACATAATAATAAAATGGATCTGATAATCCGAAATAATGAGAAATATTTATGTTAATAGACGTTGCAAATTTTTGTAGAGTGTGTCATGTCAACAGTTTCTGTTAAAGGAATAAAACAACATTCAATAAACAGAGAAAAGTTCGGTACTGGGATACTGAAATTGTGTTGTGTTTTTCGTAGAAAGAAAAAATTT
>Ga0123357_10002213_pt1 | contig 21475 bp, 17 predicted proteins | sample TergutEmb28metaG_FD_89873 | JGI IMG/M metagenome (GOLD analysis project Ga0123357, IMG submission 89873) | Embiratermes neotenicus P4 segment gut microbial communities from Petit-Saut dam, French Guiana - Emb289 P4 | ecosystem: Host-associated > Arthropoda: Insects > Digestive system > Gut ... | reverse complement strand
TTTAGACAAAATTACTACCGGACATCTTTCTCGCCCACAGTTCCACCTTTCGCTGCTAGGATCTCTCGCGTCGTTGCGGACGGAGGCACCTGGCGGCTAAAGTGGGAACGTCTAAAGGCGGGGAAAAACAATGGCAAACTACTCCCAAGAACTTGCCCAGGATGCAGTGTGCCAGAGCCATACCGGTCACATGACTGGGCTCTGTTTCTTGCCAAGCCCGGCCTTCAAGGCTGAATACTAATTAATGAATGTATGTACGTACGTGGTGGTATTCAAAATTTTCCGGACTGACGCTATAAAAATCGTAAAACTCACCATAAAGCCTATCGGCCGCCGTCACCCTCGAAGTAGTTCCCTCTCTCATGTAGACACCGGTCCCACCATCTCCTCCATTTTTGGAACGTTTCCTGGAAGTCATTTTCTCACAGAATGTCAAGCACTATGCAATTCGGCCTGTATCTCCTCAGTGTTATCAAACCGGCATCCTTTAAGCTTCAATTTCATTTTTGGAAATAGGAAGAAGTCACAGGGTGCCAAGTCGGTGGAGTACGGTGGGTGGGGCATGTCAGTCAATTTGTTTTTCGCCAGAAACTGCTGGGTGAGGAAGGAAGTGTGAGACGGGACGTTGTCATGGTGAAGCGGCTAGGTCTGTTGCCGCCAAAGTTTGGGGCGACATCTTCGCACGTTTTCACGCAGTCGCCTCAAAACATCACATTAGAACTCGGATTTCACACTTTGGCCTGTTGGGACAAATTCTTTGTGCACAACCCTCCTGACTTCAAAGAAAGTGACTATCATGCTCTTGAGATTACTTTTCACCTGTCTGGCCTTTTTTGGCCTTGATGACGTGGGGCTTTTCCACTGGGAGGTTTGTTGTTTTGTCTCAGGGTCGTAACCGTAAACCCAGCTCTCATCACCGGTGATGGCCCTGGAGGAGAAAGTTTCATCATCGGAGGCGAGCTGACGAAGTTCAGTGCAGACGTTGACGCGCTGCTGCTACTGGTCAGCGGTCAGGATTCTGGGCACAAATTTAGCTGCGACACGGTGCATTCCCATTTCTTCCGTCAGAACCCGCTGGCATGTCCCATAACCAATTCCCATCTCAGCAATATTTTGAATGGTCCGACGTCGATCCTGACGGACAAGCACTTGAATTCGTACAACAGTTTCTGGAGTTGTGCAGCTTCTGTGTCTCCCTGTATGTTTGTCATCGTCAAATGATATGCGACCGGTCTTGAACCGAGCATGCCACTGAAACACCTGCGCACGACTCAAGCTTTGGTCCCGAAAGCTTGTTGAATTATTGTGAGGGTTTCCGTAGCACTTTTCCCAAGATTGGCACAAAATTTGATACACACTCGCGGTTCATTTCTCCGATCCATCGTGCAAATCGCCACAGATCGCGAAAACGACTCCATAAAAACACGCGTGAAAACTGCCCAAGTCCACCCAGCTAGGTGCAACTTGGCACACCGACTCAATAGACATGGTAGTCCCACCATCTACCAGTGATTCGCGCTACCACAACTGGTGTACAGATTGCGGCACCAGTCCGGAAACTTTTGGATACAACTTCTTGTATGTGTATATGTGTGTGTATGTATGTATGTGTGTATATGTGTGTGTATGTATGTGTGTATGTGTGTATGTATGTATGTATGTGTGTATGAATGTATGTGTGTACGAATGTATGTATGTATGTGTGTAGGTATGAAAGTATGTATGTGTGTATGTATGAGTTTATGTGTGTATTATTATTATTATCATCATCATAACCTAAAGCAGTTACAGCAAACTCACACACATTCAAAGCGTTTCAAACAGTACTTCATTTCGTTCACTGATAAACATGCAGGGCGCGTAATTGGACAAAGCGAATGGACAATCGATTATAAAAAGATGGTTGAAAGGAAACTGGTTGACAGTCTGTAGCAAAATGCACATTTCAGTATAAATATTTTATTGAGAGGAACAGGGGTTGTGTTCTGGAAGTATTTTTCTACGTTGAAGTCGACGTCAAGGTTCCTTGAACTCTTGGACGTCGGTTATTGCAGACTGCCATCACACTGGAAGACAGACGTCCTCACACCCCAGCAGTTTGCGTAAACTCTTCCATGAATCGTTCTAATCAGTCCTTTCACCCCTCACGTATTGCGCTTTACTGCCCACAGAGACGCGAAATTTTATGGTGTTGACGAAGACGCAGGATCACGTACGTGACAAAACTTTGAGAGCCCAACGTGCGCTTTTCGCACGTCCACTAGGTAATTCGAAATAATGGAAAATGTACTGGCTGTAACGCACGTGTCCTTCTGCATTGCCGTCTTGTCTGCTAAGGAGCAACTAGAAAATCAGCGCCTACAGTTACGTCCATAACTCATTAACCCTTTGACGCCTAACGAATACTATAGTGATCGTACCGCATCGCTAACCTCTAAATGTTGCATTTTATATATTTATTCAACAAATACAAGTACTGAATATTCTAACCATTACATATATTCTCCGTTTTTTTTCTCTTCAAAATCCAGTTTGTTTCATAAATCTAACGTATTTGATTCCTGCTTTATTCACATTTTATATACAGGTGTGCCAAAATGTAAAAAATAATTCCGACGCCAAAAGGCTAATCACCCTGTATACGTGTGTTAGTGTGTCAGTGTTTTAGTGTGTCAGTGTGTTAGTGTGTTGATTCGTTAGTGTGTTAGTGTGTCAGTCCACATAAAACACACATTTTAAAACGTTTCAAGTTATATTTTATAACAAACACACAAGTCCTCATGTAACAAAACACCCGTAACGTGGAGTACATCAGGGAGACACCGATGTGTGAAAAGTATTCGACAATTTACAGACAAACCAGTGTGCTGGTGACCGGCGAACCGGGCAGGGTATAATCACATATACCTAGTTACCATGGAATCCTCGCGGGGCGGGAAGACAGAGCACAATCATTTACGTAGTTACCATGGAAACTGAAGAATGTGTGTGTGTGTATGTGTATGATACTATCGTAGTGGTGCCCGTAATTTGCGTGTAAACCCGATAAATGTGTGTGTATATATGTGTATGTATGTATGTATGTATGTATGTATGTATGTATGTATGTATGTATGTATGTATGTATGTATGTATGTATGTATGTATGTATGTGTGTATGTATGTGTGTATGGGTGTGTGTATGTATGCAATATATGTATGTGTGTGTATGTATGTATGTCTGTATGTCTATGTATGCATGTATGTCTATGTATGTATTTATGTATATATGTACGTATGTATGCGTGTATGTATTTATGTCTATTTATGTATGTATATGTGTATGTATGTATGTCCATGTATGTATATATGTATGTATGTCCATGTATGCATATATGTATGTATGTGTGTATGTATGTATGTATGTCTATGTATGTGTGTATATGTATGTATGTATATTATTTTGTGATATTTGTGCCCGTCGACCTTTAACGTAGTTACCGTGGACACGTGAATTAGTGGAGTCATTTATACGTCAAATGGGCTTCCTTGAAACTGAGTTCGGTGTAATGTCTTCTGTCATCTTGTGGCGTTCCATGAAACTCCAGCGTTCAACCTGGTGACATTACATACCATCTGGTGGCGGTTCGTTGAACTCCAACTTGGGCTGACGTTCGTAAATTTAATTGTAATTTAAGAACTATTTTCCGATTGCGGTTAGCTTTAGGAGAAGGTGACCAGAATTGTATTTGTATTGACCGTTTGACAAATAAAAGTTGTCCGCTTTGTATGTAAAATCTCAGCACGTACCTCACAGAGGACGCATTGTGTGTCCATTTGAAAGATCATGCGGTAAGTGCTGTATGAGTTGTGATTGTTTGTTGTAAGAAACATGAAAACACACACAAACGTACATTGTGTTATAGAAAATAATTATATAGTGCTGAAGGTGATCATGTTTTAGTTCACTCCTAGCCTTTGAACGGACGAATGTAGTTGACAATGCTTTAGCCTGTTCATGCAAACCGACGAATGGCTGATTCATGGCAACTTGATACGTCACAAGTTACAGGACGGTCGGGCTCGAGGTTTTCCACTTTTCGTGTTTGTGAAACTTGGTCGCTGTCATTCAGCTAATTCATCGGAACGCCAAAGTTATAAACTTTTTTCTTATATTTATTGGACCGTGCACCATCTTGATAGTTGAGTAAAGAGAGACCAACTTGATGTCACTTGCTTTATTTCTTTACTTAATGCTCAGCATGTTTCGGATATTAATACATCCATCTTCAGGAGCTTGCGACTTATGTTTTGAGTTATTTCATGGGTTGCCTTGATTTGTAAGGATAGAGGTTTTTGCATTAGCGCGCTTATTTATTAGGGAGTGTTTGGTCGTGACGTGTGTGTTTGTTTTAGAAAGTGTGTTTCTGCAAATATTGGCTGCTGTGGTGTCTTATGGTTATAGAGTGTTCTTAGCGTGTAGTGTATTTTGATACTTTTCCTGAATGTAGCCTGATGTCGTGTATCTGAGTTTACACATACCTGGTTCGATGTGTGTTGGAGTTACGTTGTGGTATGGGTGTGGTGGTGTGGTGTGGTATCCGTATGCAGTTTGAAGCACTACTGGCCTGTTCATGTGGAATGTGGGGGTTGGGGGTCAATGATTGTTTGGAACAGGGGGTTGGTTTCTCCTGGGCTTTGCTCCAGAATGAGTTTGCCTACTTGGTGGAGGGATTGGATATATAGAATTGTTCGTAAGGCAGGAGTATATTTGGGTCATTTAGGGGTTTGAGTAGGGTCATGTTACTATCCATTTGGCCGTATTCGTATTGGTTTTGTAGAATGTGTAGGGCGTAGGCTGATTGGGGATTGTTGTATCTATAGTATCGTATGTGTTCCTGGAAGCGTATGCTTAGGCTGCGGCTAGTCTGGCCTACATACGACAGATTACATGTGTTACATGTCAGTTGGTATATTCCCCATTTACTGTGGGGAGGGATGTGATGGTGTCTGGGCGGTTTAATCAGGTTGGCTATGGTGTTGCGGCATTTATATGCTATTCTGATGTTTGCGCTTTTGAATATAATAATAATAATAACAATATTTATTTACTGCAATTGGGTTGTTACCCGGTGGCAGTGGTTATTTTATATGTAACCAAACATGAAATTGTTTACTAATACATTTTAGTTGGGAGGGCTACATGAAAAGCATGTAGTGGCAACTTGGAATCTTGGGAACCATCTCAGCATTTGCTTTTAGGCACAGGGAAACCAAGAAAAACCTGTGTCGAGATTGCCGGTCGCAAGATCTTCCAAATACTGACTTCTAGCCAGCAGTCCGGCATCTAAAGTAAAAAATAAAGCAATGCACACATAGTACAACAAATACACATAAGATAACAACACAACAAGACAACTAAAAAAATACACACGGTCAACCAACAACAATTACACTCAAGACAACTTAAAACTAGCAACAGACCACCCGAGACAAGTTATAATACCGCATATACAAAAGGTAAAAACACCCAAGCAAGACAGTACTGTGTACAGTTTCTTGTAATTGTATTTTTTTACAATCATTAATTCACTCCCGCTTTCACCCGTCTTTCACTTCTCATCACATACTACTCCTAAAAACCTTTTCCATAAAGACTCGTTCCCCCCTCCCCTCCCACCTTCACTATACAGCACTTCACTTCACCTCATTCCACTTCATTTTGCTTCGTTCAATTCACTTTGTTTCACTTCGCTACACTTCACATTAGATAAATTTTTACTTCACTAGACTTCGCTTCTCTACACTTTTCGATGATTTCCAGCATACTTTGCTCCCTTTAATTCAATTCAATTATCACTTTCCTTACCCTCTTTTTAAAAGTGATTGGTTTGCAGGGGAGAATTCCTAACACTTCTGCCGGTAGCTGGTTCCAGTGTTGGATGGTCCTATTAACGAAAGAATAGTTCCCTATATCCATCCTTTGTCTCCTACTACTAATTTTCCTTTCATGATCTACCCTGCTCAGATAGCGTGGCCGTTGTAATCTATCACCAATAGGCTTCCACGCGCTTTCCTCAGAGTACGCTTTGGAGAGGGCACATATGCGTGATGGCTTTCTACGCGACGCCATCTTTTCCCAGTTCGGATATTTCCTATTATGTGCAAATTTGGCCGCTTTCTTTTGCACCCTGTCTAACGCACTTATTTGTCTCTCCCTGTACGGATCCCAGCACGCTGCCCCATATTCAAGAATCGGACGTACAAGTGACATGTAGGCTAAGCTTTTGGTATTGCTATTACACTTTTTTAGTATTCGCATTGTGAAATGTAGTTAGTTATGTTAGTGACCTTCCGTATTTGCGGGGAGAAGTATGTTAATGTTGCCCATTTCTTGTTTTTGCTATCCCGTGGTGTTGTGTGTTTTGTTTTATGTTCTATCTGATGTCTTAGTTTATGTATTACTGTGGGTGGAAAGCTGTTTTTTGGGCGATGTGAAGGATTGTTGACCATTCTCTTTTTTGTTGTACTGTTCTGGGTGGTACATTGAGCATTCTTTCAATGTGATAGCTGTAGGCCGCCAATTTGTGCTCATTAGGGTGGATGGATGTGAAATGTATAGTGGTGTCCGTGGTTTAGGCTTTCTGTATATGTCTATTTCTACGTGTGTACTTCTTCTGTTGATTGTGAGGTCTAGAAAGTTGATGTAGCCGTTGGATTCTAGTGTTGGGCTAACTTGTAAATTGGCGTGCATTGTGTTGTTGTATTGTGCTAGGTAGTCATGGTTGGTTGTTTCGATGTCATAAATGATGAGGATGTCATCTGTGTACCGAGTGTAAAACTGTATGCGTTTGGTCTCTATGAGGGGTCTGATGTAGATGTGTGCAAGAATGCCCCACGATGAATTCGGTGACCCACCGTGATCCGCTGCAGGGTACAGAGCAAATGGCAACAGGATCAGCGTGCTGGCACATTCCGAACCCACATACCGTACTGCACGTACAGGAGTGATACAGACGTGCGAGTGTGTGTGAGTGTGTGTGAGTGTGCGTGAGTGTGCTGGATAGCAAGAGTGCAGCAAGGCATAGACCGCGTACGTGTAGGTTATGGTAAGATAGCGTAGGGTAGAGGGACGTTCGGATATTTGTATCCTGGACATTCCAGATGTAGCCATGTCATTTGAGTCATGGTGGTCAGGTTGCTGCTGTTGCTGCTGCTCTTTACACTCTGTATGTATGTTACAGAATGTTGTTGCTATTATTAAGGCCTGTTGCGGTTTTTTTAACATGGAGCAGCAGCCCCCATTTGGCCAGGGCCCCTCATTAAAGAGGCTTCATTATCACACTCCATTAGACACACAACAGTCGGTAGGACCCCTCTAGACGGTTGGTCAGCCCGACACAGAGACCTCTACATGACAACAAACGACACTCAGACACCCATTCGAACCCTCAATCCCAGCAAACGAGCGGCCGCAGACCCGCGCCTTAGACCGCGTGACCACTGGGACCAGAATTATATTTCTTTAGCAGCTTATTGCTATACGCATTCTTTGTCTTGTCCGTGTTAAATTTGCCTGCCGTCCGTAACACGAAATGTCCTGCCTTCGAACCGTTTCGTAATTCCTGGTGTTCACCAAATGCTGCGTGCAGTGTGCAGGCACATGTTCTCTCCTCAGCATTGCTGTTGTCTGCCATGTGAGTTCCAGTATTTTGGGAGCCAACCAGCACCTTTTCAACACGGCACTGACATCAATACAACGTGCTTGTCACATCAGTTCATGACGCCGGTACAGCTAACTTCCAAAGGCCTTCCAAATCGCCACAGAACCCGAAAGTAATATTTGTAAGGAATCCTCTTACTGAGAGGGAATGTTGAACACAGGTGGTCGTGCCAAGGCCCACGTTGTCAGCCGCCGGCTTCCCACCGCGTGATCTGACCAAGTGTCACTGACAAGTTTGTTCCCAGCACTTCAGGCTGCTCCGCCAGCGCGCCTTCTGCCTGCATGCATTCATCACGAACGATCCACAGTATCAGCAAGCGACAGCATCGTTAAAGAACGTTAAAAAACATTTCACAACCTGAACACAGAACCGTCTGTTCTGTGTTTACTCTGGCATCTGCAGACTGCTGCTAAGGACCGTCTTTTACGGCCAGCGCACCATCCCACAAGGCGATCGTGCTCAGCTCTGAACGTTGCAGATAATGGCCGATAATGCTGGCTTGCGCCATTCTGACTACATAAAACAATGTGATACAGTCTGTGAAGATGAATGTTTCCGCTGGAAGGTAGTCGGAGATCAGAGCAGAAGAAAATAAGGCATGAAGGGATGAATCGTCAGCCAAATCTAGAAGTCAACATTTAAATTTCTAAGCTCAAATGGTTACTATATGTACCACCAAAATTAGCGTCGAATATTTCTACGTTCTGCCCGAACAGTGTATGTACGTGTTTTGTGTGGATCTCAGAACAAACAGAGATTATTTCCCTATAAGGCATTAAATGACTGGTTTTTAAAACAGAGATTTAACCCTTTGAAGCCCAGTGGTTACTATATGTACTGCCAGTTTAACAATAAACAATTCTACGTTCTGCCCACACAGTGTATTTATGTGTTTTGTGTGGATCTGAGAACAAACAGCGGTTATTTTCCCATACAACATTAACTGACTGGTTTTTCTAACAGATAGTTAACCCTTTACAGCCCAGTGTTCACTATATGTACCGCCAGTTTAACATTAAGCAATTCTACGTTCTGCCCACACAGTCTATTTATGTGTTTTGTGTGGATCTGAGAACAAACAGCGGTTATTTCCCTATATAGCATTAACTGACTGGTTTTTATAGACGACACGGAGTGCGTTTACTGCGCGGTACGGCTTTATAAGGAATAAAAAGTCTCTTCTAAGAAGTATCGCTCTCATAATAATCCCATACAACAGTAAAAATTCTAATGCAGTTTGTCAGCTGGAATATTCTGGGATTCATAAGCTAATAGACACAAAACGTCACACTTTAGGCGACACTGCATCACAGAATGTGCCGTAGGAATCTTCAGATGGCAGTGAAGAAGTTTATAATTGTAATGAATGTATTGCTGTATCGTTTTGTGACTGGGCTAATGATGACGATCTGAGGATCGAAACACGTGTCTTTATCATGAAAAGAAGGATATTTTCCTTCATGTATCAAGTTACGTTAGACTGTGTACTGCAGCTATATACGGAGCGGCAAGTTGCGTGTCAGTATTAGTTGTATTTGTGGCGTTACCGCAACGAGTTTGAGGAACTTTGCTGTAATTCAGCGTAGAATACGGCCGTCATTCAGTCATTTTGTCTGTCTGTCTGTCTCGGTGTCAAACAGTCAATCAATCAATCAATCAATCAATCAATCCATGTCTCTATCCGTCTTTTTATCTATTCTATCTGTCTACTGCCTGTATAAGTAGCTTTTCCTCTGATGTGTGGTTGACCGTGCATCGTAGTTCAATGTGGAATAAGAAACCAACTAGATGTCACTTAGTGTTGTATTTATTTCTCCTTTATAAGTTGCTCAACATGTTTCGGACTACCTTGTGCCAATCCCAAGGAGCTGACGACTTAGTGGTATTTTTGCTGCGTGTGGTGTAGTGCCGTGGCTGTGTAGGCGGTCAGATCCGGTTGGCTGGTTGTGTGTCCATTGGGGAGTACGTAGCACAACTACGTACTCCCCAATGGACACACTACCAGCCAACCGGATCTGACCGCCTACACAACCACGGCAAACACCACGCGCGGCAAAATTACTACTAAGTCGTCAGCTCCTTGGGATTGGCACAAGGTAGCCCGAAACATGTTGAGCAACTTATAAAGGAGAAATTAATATACTACTAAGTGACGTCTAGTTGGTTTCTTATTCCACATAGCTTTTCCTTATTTTCTCCATGATTCTATATTTATTAACATCTATTTTCTTTGATCGTTATTCCTTTAGTTTTCCTTGTTCTGTGTTATTTAAAAAACTATTACCTCACAAGGAATGCGTTTTAAACATGACTTCAGTCCCAAGAAGTCCGTTACGTATTGCAACATTTCAGTAGCACTCAGCAGTTTAGTATCCCACCCCCAACAACAGGTCACAGTGTAAACAAAACACAGTATCGAGCAGCAGTACTAATAAAGAGGTCGCCACTCGCACTGTGCAGCCACCTAATTGCTGTTTATCGCCCTCACCACTGTCTGCAAGCCATTAAAGTAGGTGAATAAGTGTACTGCAGCAGCAGAATGTATAGTTCACGTGTGTTATGGAACTCATAATGCAGAAATATTACACAGGCATTATCAGCTCATGACGCTAGCCACATGGACACAACATCTCTGGAGTCTTGCTTTCTCTTTGCTTTAGCTCAGTGTCTTCCTTTTTTCAAACGAATTATGAAGCTACTTCCGGAATACCAAAATTAAACCAAACTCTGTCTTTTATATGTATTTCAAGGCTTTCCAAATTATTCCTTCTAAAACTCTTTCAGCGTTTTTTTCTCCAATACGTCTTGGTCAACAGAGAGGCCGTCGTTCAGGATTTCTTCTTGATATTGTAACGACGTGCTTTAACATTTGTTTGATCGGTTTAAGGTTTGGTGAAGAATACACAGAAGGCAACCATTCACTGTGACTGCGAAAATTATGTTCAAGTAGATAAACAGAAGGCAAATATTCACTCTGATTGCAAAAATTATGTTCAAGTAGATAAACAGAAAAAAACAGTTACTCTGATTGCTAAAATTATGTAAATGTGTATAAAAACGATGTACGATAGAGAACATTGTCTGCTGGCGGTACAGTGTAACGTAACGTGTCTGGTCACGAACACTACGTCGAGTGCCGAAGAACAAGACAGTGTACACAGAACACAAGATGTGTGTATCCTGTCTTACCTCGCACAGGATAACAGTCAATTCAGTACACCGACGTAATGAGACTTTGTAGATTATTGAAGTGATGTCAGTGACATCAGCCAATATTTCCTAAGGACCGCACAGGTCAGCGCTGTGCGGAGCTGAAAAGAGGTGTGGACACTGACAGAAGGTAACTTTGGGGCGGAAACAAACAGCCATTCTGTAGGTCAGGGAAGATTTTTTTTTTATTTGCATCAACATTGTTTGATGCTGATTACCGATGGAGGCGCTAAATATTACGAACCAAGTTATAAAGTCATTACCACTTCTGGAAATGACTGTAGTGACGTTGCTGTTTGCTAATGGCCATACTGTACTGACCGGCACAGACAGCCACGATTGATAGACTGGCACAACAGCACAAAATTATTGTCTTCAACGAATGGAGCGTTTCACTAAGTGCATGCAGCACAGTCCTGCTTGAGAAGCTAACAGTTTCTCAGCTAGGCATGAAATTCTCTGTATTTTATTGAACTCGCAAGTTCATTGCCACACTCACAACAGCCCGCCACTTGGCCCTACCCTGTACCAGAGCAGTTCACTCCACGCCCTCCCGTCATATAACTTTAAGGTCAGTTTTAATATTATTACTTTCTCTACACCAAGGTCTTCCACGTGAACTCTTTCGTTCAAGTTTTCTCACCAAAACACTATGAATTTCTTCTTTATCCCATACGTGCAACATGTCCAGCACATCGTAGAATTCATGATTTTATTACCCGAATAATATTTGATGCGAAGTGGAGAACATAAAGACAGTCATTGTGTAATTTTCACCCTACCCCTCATACTTTCTCTTAGGTCCCATTAGTTAGGGTTAATATTCTAGTAAGTAACTAAACAGCAGAACATGTCAACCTTGTTAATGACATGTTAATAAAAACTCAACCAGATGCAACAGAATGCAGATATTTATTTACTGCAAAGCTGCTCTACATGTTTCGGGTGTCACATGACCCATCATCAGGAGTACTAAAAACTGTAACCGGTACAGGCCATAATACTGGTGCAGCTACTTCCCTCCAACGTGGCCTGATCGGGCCGTTCGGCCCGATCAGGCATACTGTTATATCTGGTTGGATTTGTATTAACATTGAATTGGGATGCACGGAACCATGAAATTAAAACAAAAATCCTGTGAATTACGTCGCTTTCTTGTCTCAAAACGAATTGTGCAGAACGGAAGATTCAAAAACTGAAACAGCTGTTAGGAACATTCAGTCATAAAATATCAAAGAAGCAACGGACGAACGGGTGGACAAAGTCCTATTGCTGTATTGAACAATGGCGAATCCGGTTCTGCCGTACAGATGTGAACTGGACACGAACAGACTTTACGCTAGCTGAGAGAGAGGACAGGCCAGAAGTGAGATTGTGAGGAGGCCGAGCGGGCAGCACGTTGTGCGGTCAGTGGAATCGGGGCGGCAGGAGGCAGCATTGTACAACCGGCCGGCAGGTGGACGAGAACAAATTGGTATGAACTGTTTATCTTGAGTCGACTGGGGTTGTCTGTCCTGCAGAACAGAGAGGAACACGGAACATAGGAAGACAAGAACAGCAATGGAAGGACTATTTGGATCCTGGATTCAGAACAGGCAAAATGGCCTAATGCGTGAAGTTACTGACGAAGATGAAGTGTTTAAATTACTAAGCTCTTAAGAACACGAACACCAACTAACTCTCAAATCCTCCACTAAATTTGGCTCCACATAATCCCTCTATATTTCACACTCGCATATTTCGACCAGAATGTACATTGACATCATAAAGGTAATGGCTGTACTGTCCTGCATGCTACATAAAGACCCAGCCCGTACAGCGCAGTGAACCCTACGTCTCGGTTATAAAAATCAGTCAATGATATATAGGGAAATAATCGCTGATAGTTCCGAGATCCACACAAATAAACTGGGTGGACAGAACGTACAATCCTTGAATGTTAAACTGGCGGTACATATAGTGACCACTGGGCTTTAAAGGGTTAAATCTCTGTTATAAAACCAGTCAGTAAATGCTGTATAGAGAAATAATCGCTGTTTCATCTGAGATCCACACAAAACACATAAATATTCTGTATGTGGGCAGAACGTACGGTTGTTGAATGTTAAATTGGCGGTACATATAGTGAACACTGGGATTTAAAGTGATAAATCTCTGTTATACAAACCAGCTACTTAATGCGGTATAGGGAACTAATTGCTGTTTGTTCTCAGATCCACACAAAACACACAAAGACACAGTGTGGACAGAACGTATTATCGTTGAATGTTAAACTGGCGGTACATATAGTGACTACTGGGCTTTAAAGGGTTAAATCTCTGTTATAAAACCAGTCAGTAAATGCTGTATAGAGAAATAATCGCTGTTTATTCTGAGATCCAAACAAAACAAAAAAATACTCTGTATGTGGTCAGAACGTACAGTTGTTGAATGATAAACTGGAAGTACGTATAGGGAACACTGGGATTTAAAGGGTTAAATCTCTGTTATACAAACCAGCCACTTAATGTTGTATAAGGAACTAATTGCTGTTTGTTCTCAGATCCACACAAAACACACAAAGACACTGTGTGAACAGAATGTAGAATTGCTGAATGTTAAACTGGCGGTACATATAGTGAACACTGGGTTTTAAAGGGTTAAAACTCTGTTATACAAACCAGCCAGTTAATGTTGCATAGGGAATGAATCGCTGTTTGTTCTCAGATCTTCACAAAACACTTAAATACACTGTGTGGACAGAACGTAGAGATGCTGAATGTTAAACTGGCGGTACATATAGTGATCACTGGGCTTTAAAGGGTTAACTCTGTTATACAAACCAGCCAGTTAATGCTGTATAGGGAAATAATCGCTGTTTGTTCTCAAATTTTCACAAAACACTTAAATTCACTGTATGGGCAGAACGTAGAAATGCTGAATGTTAAACTGGCGGTAGATATAGTGACCACTTGGCTGTGAAGAGTTAAATGTCTGTTATACAAACCAGCCAGTTAATGCTGTATAAGGAAATAATCGCTGTTAGTTCTCAGATCCACAAAAAAAAAAACAAAAATATACTGTGTGGACAGAACGTAAACTGTTGAATGTTAAACTAATGGTACGTATAGTGACCACTGGGCTTTAAAGGGTTAAATCTGTATTATACAAACTAGCCAGTTAATGCTGTAGAGGGAAATAATCGCTGTTTTTTCTCAGATCTTCACAAAACACTAAAATACACTGTGTGGGCCGCTGGCGGTACAGATATTGACCACTGGGCTTTAAGGGGTTAAATTTCTGTTACACAAACCAGGCAATTAATGCTGTATAGGGAAATATTCGCTGTTTGTTCTCAGAACTTCACAAAACCCTAAAATACACTGTGTGGACCGAACGTAGAATTGTTGAATGTTAAACTGGCGGTAGATATAGTGACCACTTGGCTGTGAAGGGTTAAATGTCTGTTATACAAACCAGCCAGTTAATGCTGTATAAGGAAATAATCGCTGTTAGTTGTCAGATCCACACAAAACACAAAAATACACTGTGTGGACAGAACGTAAACTGTTGAATGTTAAATTAATGGTACATATAGTGACCACTGTGCGATACATATAATGACCACTGGGCTTTAGAGCGCTAAGCGATTCTCCTACATATTCTTAAAATAAAAGGAATTAAACCATTCCGATCACAATTTTTTTTCCGTATAACAAACAGCCTGTCGGTGTACAAAGGCTTTCCTAAACACTATGGTAATCAGTCAGACTGTAGACTGTACGTACGTATATCAGTGTACCGTCAGCTGCAAAGTGCAGCACTCAATATATCTGTCTCTGGGACCAAATAAAGAAGCTGCTATTTTATAATTCATTCTCTCACTTCTGCCCTTCCCGCCCTTTCTTGCGCCGGGAAGGAGGGGGTGTTGTTCTAAGACCGTAGTGCTTCCTCGCTGTAGTTTGTCGTGTGCGACCCATTGCTGCCTTTGAGACTGTAATCTAAGAACATATAATGCTGTTCCTATAGTCATTAGTCTGGGACTTTCTAATTAAGAATACTAATTAAAAAATGTTTGTATAGTTTAAAATTTAAACTTACCTAACTAATTTATTGCTCTGAAAGTGTAATAACTGTTTACCGTACAGAGCCCAAGAGCCAATGAAGTTTACTAACGCCTACCAGGGCCTGTTTATTCGCGTCTCAGTGGAAGCTGCAGCCAGCAGACTGTGAATTAAAGACGAAAGTGACGGCGTAATTTTTATTTCACTTTGATTTCCAGAACACTTTATATGGCCTATTTAACCTTGAACCTAAGATAAAAATGTTCTAGTTAAAGAGAATGTTGTACCGGCTTTTAGAGCCGGTACAACAAAGGTAATCAGAGTGAAGTGTATGTACTGTCTAAGAGCAATGTGTTGCAGTGCAGTGTAAGAACTGCCTAACAGAAATGTTTTACAGTACAGTGTATGTACTGTCTAACAGAAATGTATTAGAGTGCAGTGTATGTACTGTTTAACAGAAATGTATTAAAGTGCAGAGTATGTACTGTCTAACAGAAATGTGTTGAAGTGCAGTGTAAGAACTGTCTAACAGAAATGTATTACAGTACAGTGTATGTACTGTCTAACAGAAATGAATTAGAGTACAGTGTATATACTGTTTAACAGAAATGTATTACAGTGCGGTGTATGTACTGTTCAACAGAACTGTATTACAGTGCCGTGTACGTACCGCCTAAAACAACTGTATTACAGTGCAGTGTATGTACTGTCTAACAGAAATGTATTACAGTGCAGTGTATGTATGATTAACAGAAATGTATTACAGTGTAGTGCATGTACTATCTAAGAGAATTGTATTACAGTGCAGTGTATGTAATGTCTAACAGAAATGTATTACAGTGCAGTGTAAGTACTGCTTAACAGAACTGTATTACAGTGCAGTGTATGTACTGTCTAACAGAAATGTGTTGCAGTGCAGTGTAAGAAATGTCTAACAGAACTGTATTACAGTGCAGTGTAAGTACGGTTTAACAGAACTGTATTAGAATGCAGTGTATGTAATGTCTAAGAGAAATGTGTTGCAGTGCAGTGTAAGAATTGTCTGACAGAACAGTATTACAGTGCAGTGTATGTACTGAATAACAGAAATGTATTACAGCGCAATGTAATTACTGTCTAAAAAAAATGTAATACAGTGCAGTGTATGTACTGTTTAACAGAACTGTATTAAAGTGCAGTGTATGTACTGTCTAACAGAAATGTGTTGCAGTGCAGTGTAAGAATTGTCTAACACAACTGTATTACAGCGCCGTGTATGTACTGTCTAACAGAACTGTATTAGAGTGCACTGTATGTACTGTCTAACAGAAATGTGTTGCAGTGCAGTGTATGTACTGTCTAACAGAAATGTGTTGCAGTGAAGTGTAAGAATTGTCTAACAGAAATGTATTACAGCACCATGTATGTACTGTCTAACAGAAATGTATTACAGTGCAGTGTGTGTACTGTGTAACATAATTTTATTAGAGTGCTGTGTATGTACTGTCTAACAGAAATGTGTTGCTGTGCAGTGTAAGAACTGTCTAACAAAACTGTATTACAGTGCAGTATATGTACTGTCTAACAGAAATTTATTACAGCGCAGTTTATGTACAGTCTAACAGAAATGTGTTGCAGTGCAGTGAAAGAATTGTCTAACAGAAATATATTACAGCGTTGTGTATGTATTGTCTAAGAGAAATGTATTACAGTGCAGTTTATGTATTGTTTAACAGAACTGTATTACAGTGCAGTGTATGTACTGTCTAACAGAAATGTGTTGCAGTGCAGTTACGAACTGTCTAACAGAAATCTATTACAGTGCAGTGCATGTACTGTCTAATAGAACTCTATTAGAGTGCAGTGTATGTATTGTTTAACAGAACTGTCTTACGGTGTAGTGTATGTACTATCTAACAGATTTGTATTACTGTACAGTGTATATAGTGTCTGACAGAAATGTATTACAGTGCATTGTATGTACTGTCTAACAGAACTGTATTAGAGTGCAGTGTATGTACTGCTAACACAACTCTATTACAGTGCAGATTATGTACTGGCAAACACAAATATATTACACAGCAGAGTATTTACTGTCTAACACAACTGTATTACAGTGCAGTGTATGCACTGTCTAACACAACTGTATTACAGTGCAGGGTATGCACTGTATGACAGAACTGTAGTACAGTGCAGTGTATGTACTGCTAACACAACTCTATTACAGTGCAGAGTATGTACGGTCTAACACAAATATATTATATAGCAGAGTATGTACGGTCTAAAAGAATTGTATTAGAGTGCAGTGTATTTACTGTCTAACACAACTGTATTACAGTGCAGTGTATGTACTGTCTAACACAATTGAATTACAGTGCGGTGTATGTACTGTCTAACAGAATTGAATTACAGTGCGGTGTATGTACTGTTAACAGTACTGTATTACAGTGCAGTGTACTGGTATGTACTGCCTAACACAAATGTATTACAGTGCATTGTATGTACACTCTAACACAAATATATTACAGAGCAGAGTATGTACTCTCTAACACAACTGTATTACAGTGCAGTGTATTCTCTGTCTCACAGAACTGTTTTTCAGTGCAGTGAATGCACTGTCTAACATAAATGTATTACAGTGCAATGGATGCACTGTCTAAGAGAATTGTATTACAGTGCAGTGTATATACTGTCTAACAGAACTGTATTACAGTGCAGTGTATGTACTGTCTAACACAACTGTATTACAGTGCAGTGTATGCACTGTCTTACAGGACTGTATTACAGTGCAGTGTATGTACTGTCTAACAGAACTTTCTTATAGAGCAGTGTATGCACTGTCTAACAGAATTGTATTTCAGTGAAGTTTATGTACTGTCTAACAGAACTGTATTACAGTGCAGTGTATGTACTATCTAACACAACTGTATTATAGTGCAGTGTATGTACTGACTAACAGAACTGTATTACAGTGCAGTGTATACACTGTCTAACAGAACTCTATTACAGTGCAGTGTATGCACTGTCTAACAAAATTGTATTACAGTGAAGTGTATGCACTGTCTAACAGAACTGTATTACAGTGCAGTGTGTGTACTGTCTAACACAACTTAATTTGATGTTAGCGGTATATACAGGGTGTCCCAGGAGGAATGTTCCAGACTTCGGAAGAGTGTTCCTTAAGTCAAACAATACCGATATAACCCAAAACACCTATATCCGAAGTTCAATGGTTATAGAGATATTGGCCAGAGAAGAGTGTGGACTTCTTTGGTTTGTACGTACTATACTCTTTCCGTGACGTGATCCGCTTAACCTTCACCGCGACAATCCTGCAGTAGCCTGCAGACCTTGTCTTCGGAACAGGTGTTCGGAGTTTATAGTGGCTGGAATTCAGTGAAGAACTATGACACTTGTGCGAGTGTTTTTGTAGTTCTATTTAATGGCTTTATGTCACTCACAATTTACTTTGATGTTATGTACAGGTATTAACATTATAGAAACCACATATTCCTGCCAGTTTCAATACGTATTTCGTAATAAATAATTGAGTAATAACTGTCAAATTTTCAAACTTCTCTGGCCAGTATCTCCGTAACCATTGAACTTTGGATATAGGTGTTTTGGGTTATATCGGTATAGTTTGACCTAAGTAACACTCTCCCGAAGTCTGGCACATTCCTCCTTGGACACCCTGTATAGTATTCACTACATAAGTTAAAAATACGTGGTTCGGCGCTTGACAATAGCCAAATTCAGGTTCTAAATGAAATACTGTGTAATTAGTTATACTGTCTTATATGGGCTGTATACAGTGGGGAGTTTGGAGGTAAGTTGGCACGAGATCTCGTATGTGTCATGGAGTTTGTAAAGTGTGGGTATATGGGAAATCTGTTATTATATATATATCTGAGTTAATCATAGTTAGGTAAATGGTATCTTGTTGTGTGTTTTGTAGAAATTATGTGCACACACACACACACATACATATATATTAATATATATATACATACTTATCCTATACATACATTACGCAATACTATATAAGAATATGGATTTTGTAGTTACGTTTATAGGTTCATTAATTTATTCAAGCTGTTACTATACTATTTTACTCTTATACTAAATCAGGTTAAACAATCTACAGTTTTTACGTTTACTGGACCGTGCATCATTGCGATAGTTGAAGAATAAAGGACCTACTTGATGTCACTTGATATTTTATTTGACTTTTTATATGCTAAACATGTTTCGGACATGAATATATCCATCATCAGGAGCTTGCGTCTATTCTGTTGAATTACCATATTGGCTGAAACCTGCAACACGGATACCACTCCAGACCAACCACACTGAAACTCCAACACACATCGAACCAAGAACTATACGACCAATGTGATAATTGAACAGAATAGTCGCAAGCTCCTGATGATGGATATATTAATGTCCGAAACATGTTGAGCACATAAGACGTGAAATAAAAAAGCAAGTGACATCAAGTTGGTCTTTTATTCTTCAACTCAACAGTTTATCTGTTCATTTCCACAAAGTGAACCTAGTATAGTTCGGAGTACAAATTAAATTGGGTAAGGGAAATGCAATTAAAGGATAATAATAGGGATAAATAGGCAAACTGAAAATGAAGTGAAATAAATTAAATTAAGGCAGTACTGAAGTGCTAGGCTTAATATTATTCTTCTGGTTTCGTTGAGTTGTGTGTTGCTGTTGAATGTTCTAATTATAGTGTTTCAGATGGTACAAATTCCATATGTTAGTGCTGAACTTGGAGGAGGTTAGTAGGGCCATCCTTTGAAGCACCTCTGTGTGTTAGTTTTTGGTCAGATGGTTATTCGGTGCGTGCTAGTGTGAGTCATTCATAGTTTGGTTCTACAGTTTTGGGAGTTGGAGTGTTCGTTGTGCTATGAAACCTCACGTGTGTAAGCTTTCTAATTGCTGAGCACTGTGTGTATCGAAAGAAGCATGTCCCACAGCCCACAAACCCCACAACTCCACAGCTTACTTGTGACGTCATAGTCAAAGGCACAAATAATACAGCGTGTTAGAAAAACACGACATTGTGAATGTAAGGGAGGTGTATTTTGATGTAGAGATATCGGCCGATATAATAACCGTCTTCAGAAGAATTGTTTCAAAATTATGGAATTTATGGAAGGAAGGCAGTAAAAAGATCTCGGGCCGCCACCAGAGTCAGGGAATCGATATTGAAGTTACAGGTGGTTCTGCAAACCTTACTGTCCGCTGAACCACGTGACATATTGCGGAGCTCGAGAGAGTTTTATTGCATTTAGTGGCAGCGAAAGCATCAGATTAAGCGTCATAGTAATGTTTTGTGTAAAATCGTGGTGTTTGGGGGTAACTGAGTTCGACGTGCTAAATAAAAAATATTTTTAAACTGCTTTTGTGTACAAAATATGATTTTTGTGTGAGACTTGCACTTCAAATTTAATATATTAATGAATTTCAGTAATTATTTTTGTTTTTTTTTTATCCAGAATGTAAAATATTATAATTCGTGTGTGAGTAATGAAGCATTGTATTCTTTCTTTTGGGTGATTCCCCAGTGTATGAATTTATGTGACGACGTTTGGGAGCACCGTCTGTTCCATCTCCACAGGCGGTGAAAGCAAGAACAATAACAGGCATGAGATTGTGGGGGTATTCTGCCTGCTAACACCGCCTATGGAGATGGAACAGAGTGTTCAGAAATGTTGTCATATGCAATTTAGACGCCGAAGAATCACCAAAAGAAAGAAAACAATGTTCAGAGCACGACTAAAGTTGGAACTACCGGAACATTTCTTGATAATTATGTGCATCGCAGCAGAAGGCCTTTTTTAAACAAAAGAAGATTTTGGCTGGCGACTGTTCGTAATGATGTGTAAATGATTACTGGTTTGTTGTAATGGTGGTTAGCTGACACAACTGTTTGTTGTAACGGTGTATAGCGAACATAACTGTTTGTTGTAACGGTTTTTAGCGGAAAGAACTGTTTGTTGTAATGGTGTTAAGAAGACAGAACTGTTTGTTGTAACGGTGTTTAGCAAACAAAACTATTTGTTGTAAATGTGGTCAGCGGAGAGAACTGTTTGTTATAACGGTGTTTACCGGAAAGAACTGTTTGTTGTAACGGTGTTTAGCGGACAGAACTGTTTGTTGTAAGGGTGTTTAGCAGACGGAACTGTTTGTTGTAACGGTGTTTAGCGGACAGAACTGTTTGTTGTAGCGGTGTTTAGCGGACATAAGTCTTTGTTGTAGCTGTGTTTAGCGGACAGAACTGTTTGTTGTAATGGTACTTATCGGACAGAACTGTTTGTTGTAACGGTGTTTAGCGGACAGAACTGTTTGTTCTAATGGTTTTTAGCGTACAGAACTCTATGTTTTAACGTTGTTTAGCGGACAGAACTGTTTGTTGTAATGGTGTTTAGCGGACAGAACTGTTTGTTGTAATGGTGTTTAGCGGACAGAACTGTTTGTTGTAACGCTGTTTAGCGGACAGAACTGTTTTTTGTAACGGTATTT
>Ga0123357_10002212_pt1 | contig 21478 bp, 13 predicted proteins | sample TergutEmb28metaG_FD_89873 | JGI IMG/M metagenome (GOLD analysis project Ga0123357, IMG submission 89873) | Embiratermes neotenicus P4 segment gut microbial communities from Petit-Saut dam, French Guiana - Emb289 P4 | ecosystem: Host-associated > Arthropoda: Insects > Digestive system > Gut ... | reverse complement strand
CGCCTACCTGCATGGCTCGTCCGCCTGGAGCGGTTTCGACTTCTTCGGGCCGATCTTCATCGGCATCTTCGTGTTCATGTTCGTGTTCATCACGTCCGGCATGTCGCTGGTGACGGAACGCACCGGCGGGACGATGGAGCGACTGCTGGTCACCCCCATCAAAGCCTGGCAGCTCGTCGCCGGCTACTGCATCGGGTTCGGCGTCGCGGCGATCATCCAGTCGGTGCTGGTGCTGTGGGCGTCCACGACGCTGCTGAAGTTCCCCAACGAGGGCCAAACCTGGCTTGTCGTCGTCATCACATTCTCGATGGCGCTGGTGTCGATGGCGCTCGGGTTATTGGTGTCTGCCCTGGCCAAGACGGCATTCCAGGTGATCCAGTTGATGATCCTGCTGCTGGTCCCGCAGATTCTCGTGTCAGGCATATTCGACCTGTCGACCGCCCCCCGGTGGATGCAAATCCTTTCCCAATGCTTCCCCATCACCCACGGCGCCAACGCCCTGCGCGGGGTTATGCTGCGGGGGGACGGGTTCAGCGGCATCGCGCTGGATCTTGGAATAGTCTGGGCGTTCTTCGTTGTCCTGTTCGGTTTGGCGACGCTGAGTTTCGCGCGCAGGCAGACGCGTTAGCTACTCGCTGGTCAGGCGGACGCCTTCGCGGACCAGCAGCCGGGCCTTCAGGTCCAGGCCGTACAGGTAGCCGCCGAGGTCGCCGTCCGCCCGCACCACGCGGTGGCACGGCAGGAACAGCGCGGTTGGGTTGCGGGCGCAGGCCGTCGCGGCAGCCCTGGCGGCCGCCACATTGCCGGCCCGCAACGCCAGTTCCGAATACGTGATCGTGTGGCCGCGCGGAATGCTACGCAACTGACGTCGGCAATCGCCGTGGAACGATTCGTCCGGGAACGCGACGGGGACGGCCAGCATCGGCCCGAAATACCCGGCATAGTAGGCGTCGAGCGCGATGATCGCCTGCTTCATGGCATGGGTGATCTCGTCGCCGATCAGCTTCCTGGGACGGTGCGCCGTGTCGATCAGCTTGACGAGCTGGCTCGAATCGGCAGTCCAGCCAGAAGCCAGCACAAGGTCGTCAGCAATGACGGTGAACGGGCCGTCGGGCGTCTCAACGGTGTTGACGGCAGCGGTGCGCATGGTTCCCTCCATCCGTGGTGGACGGTAAGTCTCGACTATCTGTCGATTAACTAATACTAGGCTACGTCATATGTTCACTCGTGTTCGCCCACCCGCTGTGGCTGGGACGTTCTACCCCCGCGACGCTTCGACGCTCACCGCCATGGTCGACGGGTTCCTGGCCGATGTTCCCGATGCCGCCTCTCCCCCGCCGCCGGCCATCCAGGTTCCCCACGCCGGGTATGTGTATTCCGGCTCGACGGCCGCGCTCGGGTTCGCCCAGTGGCGAGGTGCGCCCATCGAGCATGTCGTCATCGTCGGGCCGACGCACCGGGTGGGTGTGCGGGCCGTCGCCATGCCGGACGCCGACGCACTGGCCACGCCGCTGGGGGACGTCCCCATCTGGAAGGACGGGGTTGCGGCGGTCACTGAATCGCCGGACGTCGTCGTGTCTGCCGCCGTCCATGCGCAGGAGCACTCGCTCGAGGTGCAACTGCCGTTCCTGCAGCGGCTGTTGCCACACGCGGATGTGCTGCCGCTGGCGGCCGGCTGGGTGACGCCCGAGCAGACGGCCGCGGTGCTGGAGCCACTGTGGGGCACGCCGGGCATGGGTGTGGTGATCAGCTCGGACTTGTCGCACTATCACCCGTATGACGAAGCCCGTGCTATTGATGCGGCGACCATTGAGGATGTCTTGGCTCTGCGCCAGATCGATCACGACCAGGCTTGCGGCGCGACAGGTTTCGATGCGATGCTGCTGCTGGCAGCCCGTCACAATCTCACGCCCCGGCTGCTCGGCGCCTGCAACTCCGGCGACACCGCCGGCGACAAGCGCCAGGTCGTCGGGTACTGTTCGTTCGCTTTCGACGAGGTGGCCGCATGACCGAGTTTCCAGAAGACGCTGGCAAGGTACTGACGGGTTTGGCACGGGCGTCGATCGCCCGGTGGTTCACAGCGTCCATCGAGGTGCGGACAAGCACAAACGCTTGGTTGGACGCACCGGGCGCGGCCTTCGTCACGCTTACCCAGAGCGGCGTACTGCGCGGCTGCATCGGCTCTCTGGTGGCGCACCGAGCCTTATGCGATGACGTGGCCGCCAACGCCCAGGCAGCCGCCTTCGACGACCCGCGGTTCATGCCGCTGCAGGCCGACGAATTGGCGCGCACCCGCATCGAGGTTTCCGTCCTGTCTGCCCCCGTGCCGATGCCGTTCACGTCCCGCCAGGACGCTCTCGCCCAACTGCGCCCAGGCGTCGACGGCGTCATCTTGAGCGCCGGGCGGCGTCGGGCGACGTTCCTGCCGCAAGTCTGGGACGAACTGCCGGAAGTCGAGGACTTCACCGCTCACCTGTTCCGCAAGGCCGGCCTGCCGCCCAACTATTGGGGCGACGACGTCGCCATCAGCCGTTACACCGTCACCGCGTTCATCGAAGACGAACCGTGACAACGCGCTACTGGCACTCAAGTGACGACGGACGGGTCGTCTGCGACCTGTGCCCGCGCCATTGCGCCTTGCGTGACGGTCAAGCCGGGTTCTGTTTCGTCCGCCGCAATGTCGGCGGCCAACTTGAACTGACGACGTACGGACGTTCGTCCGGGTTCGCCGTCGACCCCATCGAGAAGAAGCCGCTGTACCACTTCCTGCCCGGCGCCGACGTGTTGAGTTTCGGGACGGCCGGGTGCAGCCTGGCCTGCCGGTTCTGCCAGAACTGGGAAATTTCGACGGCCACCGAGTATGAAATCCTGGCGGTCGACGCGCCACCGGAAGACGTCGCGTTCACGGCCAAGCGAAGGGGATGCCAGGGCGTCGCCTACACCTACAACGACCCGACCATCTTCGCCGAATACACCATCGACACCGCCCCCGAGGTGCGGGCGCGCGGGCTGGCCAACATCGCCGTGACAGCCGGCTACATCGAGCCAGAACCGCGCGTCGACTTTTTCGAGTTCATGGACGCCGCGAACGTCGACCTCAAATCCATCCGTCCCGACTTCTACCGCCGCGTCGTCAGCGGTCATCTGGAACCCGTCCAGGACACTCTGCGTTACCTGGTGCACGAGACCGATGTCTGGGTCGAGGTGACCAACTTGGTGATACCCGGCCTGAACGATTCGGAGGCGGAACTGCACGATCTGGCGGGGTGGGTGGTGTCCGAACTCGGCCCAGACGTCCCCCTCCATTTCAGCGCATTCCACCCGTCCCACCGCATGACTGACGTGCCCCGCACTCCCCCGGCGACGTTGCGCCACGCCCGTCAAATAGCCCTTGACGAGGGGTTACGCTTCGTCTACACGGGTAACATCGCTGACGAAGAAGGCTCGACGACCTGGTGTCCTGGGTGCGGCGCAGCCCTGATCATCCGCACCGGCTACGCCGTCACCAAGGACGCGATCAGGGACGGCCACTGCCCAGATTGCGGGACGGCGGTCGCCGGGCGTTGGGCCTAAACGTAAGCGAGGGCGCTTGGCTCGTGGGCAACCAAGCGGCGGGTATGATCGTGGCGCTCTTGCCAAGCGTTGATCGCTTTCGCGGCTTCGGCCACCGCGGTCGGGACTATTGACAGGCCGATCACCACCAGCCAATACTCCCAGCCGAGTTGGGCGACGCCGAAGATCGCGCCGAATGGCGCGACCAAAGCCATCAGCGCGAACAGCGCCACCATCGCCCAGGCGGCCCAGAACAGCGGCCAATTGTTATTGACGGGGGTGCGGAACACCGACCGTCGGCTGCGTACTGTGAAGATGCGGACGATGCTGGTGAACCCGATCACCAGGAAAGCCATCGTCTGCGCTACGGCCGCGGACGGCACGCCGCCTCCAACGGTCACCCGCAGCCCTATGTAATACGCCGCCAGCCCGACCACCGAGAACGCTATGGTGTCCTGCACCAGGCTGTGCAGCACGCCATGGCCGAAGAACGTCTCCGTCCGTCCGATGGGCGGGCGCTCCATGACGTGGGCGTCGCTGGGCTCGCGGGCCAGCCGCAGGCCCGGTATGCCGTCCCCGACGACGTTGATCAGCAGCAGCATTATGGGCGTCAGAGGTTTGCCCCAGCCCATGACCGTCGCCGTCAGCATAATGGCGATCTCCGACAGGTTGGCTGCCAGAAGGAAGTCGATGGTTTTCCGGATGTTCGCGAACACGGTGCGTCCTTCGCGGACGGCCGCGACGATGGTGGCGAAATTGTCGTCGGTCAGCACGATGTCGGCGGCGCTCTTGGCCACCTCGGTGCCGGCGATACCCATGGCGACACCCACGTCCGCGGCCTTCAGCGCGGGTGCGTCGTTGACGCCGTCACCCGTCATCGAAACCACCTCGCCGTGTTCCTGCCAGGCCTCGACGATGCGTATTTTGTCCTCGGGCGACACGCGGGCATACACGGCATGATCGGCAACCGACGCGATCAGGTCATGGTCGCTCATCGCCGCCAGATCATGGCCCGTGACGACCACCCCGTCCTCACCCATCAGCCCTAGCTGACGGGCGATTGCCCCGGCTGTGGCGGCATGGTCGCCGGTGATCATCACCGTCCGGATTCCAGCTCGTCGCGCGATGGCGATAGCCTCTTTGGCCTCGGCGCGCGGCGGGTCGATCAGCCCGACGATCCCCGCGAAATCCATGTCCCGCTCGAGTTTTGTCAGGTCGTCCGGCAGTTTATCTACAGTCTTCGAGCCCAGCGCGATGACGCGCAGCGCGTCGTGACCGAAACTATCGTGCATCTGCTGGCGTAACGCCACTGTCGCCTTGTCTGCCCGCTTGAACGGCAACCGGTCGAAGGCGCCCTTCGTCAACACCAGGAAGCGACCGTCGGGCTGCGAATGCACCGTCGTCATCATCTTCCGGGCGGACGAGAACGCCACCTCGCCGACGCGCGGGTTCAACTCGGCCAGCCGGGCAGGGTCGCCGTCCAGGCCAAGCAGCAGACGCATCATCGCCGACTCGGTAGCGTCCCCGACGATGCGCGCCTTGCCGTCGTCCCCCGTCTCGACGGCGGCATTGCTGGCCAGCACCAGATTCTTGACCAGCCCCCACTGGTCGCGCGTCAACTGATCGTCCACCGATGCCGGCGGGCTTCCCGGCACCCACAGCCGTTGGATGGCCATGCGGTTCTGCGTCAGCGTGCCCGTCTTGTCAGAACAGATAACCGACGTGTTGCCCAGCGTCTCGACAGCCGGCAGTTTGCGCACCAGCGCATGACGCGCCACCATCTGGCGCACGCCGTTCGTCAGCGACAATGTGGCGATCAGTTGCAGCGTCTCGGGCACCGACGCGACGGCCAAAGACACCGCTGACAAGGCCATCCACCAAAAGTCGTCGCCCTGTAGCACGCCGATGCCCAAGAACACCGCCGCCGAAACGATCGCCACGACGCACATCACCTGGCTGACCCGGTTCAGCCGCTTCTGCAGCGGGGTTTGCAGCTTCTGGGCGTCGTTCAGATACCCGGCGATTTTGCCCATCTGGGTGCCCATGCCGGTGGCGACGACGACGGCCCGTGCGTTGCCTGCCGTCACCAGGCAGCCGGAAAACACCATGTTGGCCTGGTCGCCCACCCCCGCATCTTTGGCTACCTGAGCGTCGGCCGCTTTTTCGGACGGCTCGGACTCCCCCGTCAGCGACGACTCGTCGACTGCCAGATCCGTCGATTCAATGAGCCGCGCGTCCGCCGCCACCAGGTCGCCGGTCTTAAGCAGCAGGATGTCGCCGGGCACGACGTCGGCCGTGGCCACCTCGACGCGCGACCCGTCCCGAAGGCACACGCAGTTCGGGCTGTTCAGGCTTTGCAACGCCGCCAGCGCCTGGGCGGCGCCGCGCTCCTGCGAGACGGCCAAACCCACATTCATGACGACGATGACGCCGATGACGACAGGCTCAATGAAGCCGTGCCCCTCGCGGATCGCCAGCGCCAGCGACAAACCGAACGCGACGAGCAGAATTACGTTCGCCAAGTCGCGGAACTGGTGGACGACCATCGCCGCCAACGAGTCCGACTTCTTGACGTCATACACATTGGCGCCGTGGACGCCGAGCCGGCGGGTCGCCTCGTGGTCACTCAGACCGACCGACGGATCGACGTCGACCATTTCGAGCGCGGTGGTGGTCGACTTGTCATGCCAGGTGTCCATGTCACCACACTAGAACGTGCGCTACCCGAGGTCTTGCACCGCCTCTGCCACCTTCTGCTGGGCGATGGCGATCTGGGATTGATAGGTGGCCAAGTCGCCATTGGTCAGCGCCTGTTGCGCTGCCGCGAAAGCCGTTTGGGCGTCAGCCAGGGCTTGCGCGGCAGCCGCGGTGCCTCCGCCAGTAGACGGGGTCGATGGGGCGGACGGGGTCGACGGTGGCGACGACGGGCTGGTGGTATCAGGCGGCGCGGTGGTATCAGGCGATGGTGGTGGCGTGTTGTCCGTGCCGGTCGTCGGGTTTTCACCAGTCTGTGCGCCGGCATCACCCCCGAAGACCGAATCCAGGGCCTGCTGTAGCGTATCGCCGATGCCGATCTGGTCGCCGAAACGCACCGCCACGAACCGCAGCAACGGGTAAGCACCAGCCTGATTGCCGACGGTGTAGATGGGCATCACATAAATCAGCCCACCGCCCAGCGGTAACGTCAGCAGGTTGCCGTAGACGGGGGTGGCGCCTAACTGCTTGAACGGCAGCAACTGCTCAGCGACACCCTGATCGTTCGTGATTGCGTTGAACGTCTGCGCCGGCCCGGCGATCTGCTGGGTGTCGGAAAGCTTAAGCACGCGCAACTGGCCGTACTGCGGGCTGCGGGCGTCCGCCACCACCGACAGATAGGCGCCCAGATTGTTCCGGTTGTTTGGGACGTAAACTGCCGTCTGCGAGAACACCGGCGCGGAATCACCTGGCCACTTGATCGACAGGTAATAGGCCGGTTCTTGGCCTTGCGACGTGCGCGGATCAGTCGGGATCTGCCACAGATCGGACTGCTGGTACCAAGTGTTCGGGTCGGTGACATGGTACCGGGCCAAAATCGCGCGCTGCGTGTTGAACAGATCCTCTGGGTAGCGCAAATGCGCCATCAAGGCGTCCGAAATCGCGGATTTCGGCTGGATGATACCCGGATAGGTCTTCATCCAGGTCTGCAGCATCGGGTCGGAGTCGTCCCAGGCGTACAAGGTGACGGTGCCGTCGTAGGCGTCCACCGTCGCCTTGACGGAATTGCGCACATAGTTGACATTCACCGCCGACGCGTCGCTGCCCAAAGTGCTGTCCTGCGAATCCGGGTAACGATCGGTTGCCGTGTAGGCGTCGACTATCCATATCAGCCGGCCGTCGACGATAGCCGGGTACGGGTCGGAGTCGATCGTCAGCCAAGGGGCGACCTTCTGCACACGCTCGACGGGTGTGCGGTCGTAAAGGATCTTTGAATCGACGTTGACGCGGTCAGACAGCAGCAGGTTGATGTCGCCGTACTTAAGCGCGAACAAGGCCCGGCGCCACAGGCTGCCGATCGGCACCCCGCCGGCGCCGTCGTAGGTGTTGCGGGTTTCCGGCTGCCCGGTGCCGCCGCCGGGCGTGTCCAGTTCGACTGGGTCGGTACCCGGTGGCGCGCCAACAATCGCATAGGTGGTGGTGCTTTCACCGAAGTAGATGCGGGATTGAGTTTCATTCAGCGCCCCGGTTGGCGGAATGTCCCCTTCCAGCCACACCGGCTCACCCGTCGACTGGCGCTGGTTGCCGTAGGCCGCCACCATGCCGAAACCGTGTGTGAAAACCGTGTGCACGTTGTTCCACGACTGGTCCGGCATGCCGGACTGGTCGATCTCTCTGGCCGCCACGATGACGTCCGTCGTCTGCCCGTTCAGGTCATAACGGTCAACATCCAAAACGGACGGGAAAGAGTAATACCCGCGCACCTGTTGAAGCTGCTCGAAAGTCGGCGGCACGACGTACGGGTCGATCAGGCGGATACCCGGCAGTGCCTCGGCGTCCGACTTGAGCTGGCCAGCCGAGGTGGTCGTCTGGGCCGAATAGTCGGTGATCTGGGTGTCTTCAATGCCGTAGGCCGCCCGTGTGGCGGCGATGTTGTTGGCGATATATGGCGCCTGGACGATCGGTTCATCCGGGGTGACGGAAATTCGCTGCACGACGGCCGGGTAAACCCCCGACACGATGATCGACGAGACGACCATCAAAATCAATGAAGTGATCGACAGCAGCCAACGCTGGACCTTGACGTTGACGGCGAACACCGCCGCACAGATGAAGGCGATGATTGCCACCACCAGACGTGCTATCAGCCGGGCGTGGGCCTCCGTGTAGCCGATGCCGGTAAACAAGCCATTGTTGCCGTACACATAGGCATAGCGGTCGAGCAGGCACATCCAGCCGTAGTCAGCCACCGCCAGGGCGATGATCACCGAAAGGTGCATCCGTGCCTTGTCGTTGAACGGGTTCGAGACCTTCACCTCAGGGGTGACGACGCCGTCATGCTGAGTGGCCCGCACACTGACCGGCGCTCCCTGAGCCGTCACGAGGTAGTACAGTCCCTGAACGACACCCGTCAGCACCAGAACTGCCATCGCCGTCCCGGCCACCATCTGCCACCAGGGCAGCGAGAAGACGAAGAACGAGACGTCCTTCCCGAAAGTCGGGTCGGTGGTGCCGAAAGGCACCTGGTTGATCCACCCCAGAGCTGTATCGACGGACGACCGGGCTACCCAGCCTGTGCCGACCCCGATCACCACAGCTGGTAGCGCCACCACCAGCCAGCGCGGCACCTCCACGCCCATGATCGGTACCTTGCCGTGGTCGCCGTGAACACCGACCAGCAGGCTGGCTGTCACCACAGCCCCGCTGATAAGGCCGAACACCAAGAAAAGCAGGATGCCTGTGATGAGGCGGGTCCAGTAGACCCGCTGTGCACCGACGCTGTCGTACCAGAATGCCTCAGTCAAAATGTTGACGGCCAGCGATATCGCTATCGCCAGGACAACCACCACAGCGAGAACCGGAAGAACCCAACGCCAGGAACGGTGGTGCATGGTTCGTGTTTCAGCCATCATCTGGCCTTTCTTAACTTGGACAAGTGGGTACTGAGGTGCCGCCCGACGCCAGGGTGGCAAGGCTGTCCACCGCCTGTTGCAGTGAACTGACGGCCACTACCGTCATGTCGGTATGGAGGCTGACGGTCGCGCAACTGCTAGCTGGTAACAGAAAGACCGTGGCCCCGGCGGCCTGCGCGGCCTGTAGGCGCTCATTAGTGCCAGCGACGCCAGAAACCACACCGTTGGCATCTACCATACCAGCGCCGGCCACCGTCAAGTCGCCGAGCAACGCCCCGGGCGTCAAAAGATCGTATATTGCCACGGACAATAACAGGCCGGAACCTGCCGAAACCGGTGCATTGTTGACGACCACTGGGTCAATTATGAAGGAATCCGTCATCGTCACGCCCACCGACGGGGTTTGCTGGTCGGAATTGGACGCCAGAGCGACGACATCGATCGGCGAATCCAGCGGCTGGCCGTTGCGTGTCACCGTTAACTGAATGGTGTCGCCGACGGCATGGGCGGCCAGAGCCTGGTTGAACTCAGCCACGCTGCTGACTTTCGTTGAAAAGACGGCAGTGATCACGTCATCAGGCTCCAGGAGGCCGGCGCTCGGGCCGGCGGCCGCGACGGATACGACACGGGCGGCCCGCGACGTTGACAAACCAGCCAGCCGAAGGGCGGCGGCCTCGGCTGATCGCTGTGGTTCGACGGGCTGCTCGCCAATCACAACCTGTGAGATCGGCTGGCCTGACGGGTAGCTGACGGCTTGGGGCAACACCGCCTTGTCGGACGAGTAAAACGCTGCCACGGCGTCCCCGAAACGCACCGATGGTGGCGACACCGCAACGCTGGCCACGTCAAGATGCCCTGTCACTGGGTAGGTGTCGACGCCGCTAAGCGATACTCCCCCGTCAGCGTAAAGGTCGGTAACGCTGCCAGCGGACCAGATGACGAAGGGCACTTGCCAAGACAGCACGGCGAAGCCGAGGCCCAGTGTGGACAGCGCCGCGACCGCCACCGTCCATCGTCTTTTGGGGGCCGACCGGGCCGTCTTGTCGCGCATACCTGCCAGACTACCGTGTTCCCGCTTCATCGCTCGCGCACCTGAACGTAGAGTTGAATACAGGCTGGGCATTAACAGCTCGAAAAGAGGTTTACGATGAGCGGCGCAGACGGCAAAACCCCTGGCGACGAGGACGACGAGAATCTGCCGGACTTTTCCGACATGGCAGAGCAGATGCGCCAGTTCATGGGTCCTGACGGCCAACTGAACTTTGACAAGCTGATGGGTGGCATGCGTGAAGCGCTGAACCGGGTGCCGGGCGGCGCGGACCCGGCGTCGGGCCTCAACTGGAAGGCCACGACTTCGGCCATCAAGCGGCAAGTGGATGAAGCTGGCCCAGAGCCGGAATCGAAGCTGGTGGGAGGCGATGTGGCTGACGCCTTCGGCCTGGCCAACCGGTGGCTCGATGAGGCTATGGCCTTCGACGGCGACACCTTGCAATTGGAACTCTGGCTGAGGACAGATTGGGTCGAGCGCACCACCGATCAGTGGCGTCTGATGTGTGCGCCGATCGTCGTCTCGCTTGGCGATGCGCTGATCTCCATCACGACCGAGAATGTGTCGGGAATGCCCGAATTGGCGCCGCTTACCGAACTTATGGCGCCGATGATGCGGGCGACCGCGGGCGAGTTCTATTCGACGCGGCTGGCCAAAACGGTCGCTGACTTGGCTTGCAGCACGCTTTCGGGCACAGACGCGGCGCTGCCGCTGGTGCCGGCCCCGACCGTCGCCCTGCTGCCGGGTAATGTGGCGGCTTTCACAGCCGGGTTGGCGGCCCCGCTTACGGACGTGCTTGTTTACCTTCTGGCGCGGGAATGCGCCCGTCAACGCCTCTTCGCCGCAACGCCATGGCTTGGTCCGCAGATCATGGCCCTGATCGAGCATTACGCGCGCGAGTTGACGATTGACGCCGCTGTGCTGCGTGAGGGGTTCGACGTCGACAGCCTGGACTCGATGACTCCGGCACGGCTGGTTGAGATCTCGTCACAAATAGAGAACCGGCTGTTCCGTCCCGCCACCACCGACGAGCAGAAGGCGATCTTGACGCGGCTGGAGACCTTGATCTGCCTGGTCGAAGGCTGGGTCGATCACGTGGTGGGCCAGGCTGCCAAGCCTTGGCTGGAGGCTGGCCCAGCCTTGGCGGAGACGTTGATCCGTCGTCGGGCCGTCGGTGGGCCGGCCGAACGGGCGCTGACCAGCCTGCTCGGCATCACTTTGAGTTCTCGGCGGGTGCGGGACGCCGTCAACTTGTGGGCTGCCGTCGAGCACGACCGTGGAGTGGCACAGCGCGACGCCCTGTGGGCCCACCCCGACATATTGCCCCAGTCTGCGGATCTTGACGACGTCATGGGGTTCGTCGCCCGCACCGGCGCCGATGCGGCACCAGACGCCATGGACGAGCAGCTCAACTGGCTTGTCGACCAATGGCGCAAGGACGGCGAACGTTAGCTAGATTGCCAGTCTCAACTTTCAATGAAACCTCGTGTTGACGCGACGTCTCCGGCGGCGTAGCGTCTTGTGCTGGCCCTCGGTGGCGCTGGACGCAGGGGAAGGCGATCCAATGCTTCCGAGGGTCGTTTTTGTCCAAAAACGCGCATTTTTCGCAGAAAACCCGATTTTTCCCCCGACACGCCGCTTGCGAGTGGCCTTCCTGCGCAAACATCTAGGCACCGGTGGCTAAAGTTCATTGCAGTATGGCCGTATTTCAACCCCACGCGGCCCCGAAGCGAGAAGGAGTTCAGCATGGCTGAGACTTACGAAGGCGAGTTCTACTGCGTCAAGTGCAAGGCAAAGGTTAAGGCCAGTGGCAACGTCGTCGTCAACGACAAAGGCACGCGCATGGCCAAGGCCAAGTGCCCCGAGTGCGGCACGAATGTCGTCCGCATTCTTGGCAAGGCATAATCTGGCGGTTGTTGTCCAACTGTTGGTGAATGGGCGATGGATGTATACATCCGTCGCCCATTCGCTTATTTGTCTTCCGTTTCCGCGCCGGTGTTGTCGCGGTGTTGTGCGAGGTTGCCGCGGTTTCACGCCAGGCAACAAACTGGTGTGATGGACTTTGTGGAAAATCTAGTCGAATTTAGGCGGACGAACGGGCGTCCCCTCGGCGAAGTGTGGTTGATAGGCAGCGGCCTGCTCGCCGCGGCCACCGCCCTGGCCCTGACAGAATCTGGCGCGCAGGTATGTGTCAGCGCGCCTGACTGCGCACCATTTTCCATCGACCCGATGGGTTACTACGCCAGCGCCGCCGCTGCCATCAAGGCCTGGGTTCTGGAGCGAAACCCCGGCGCCAAGCTGGAATCGGCGCCACATTGGACATCGATCACGCCCTCGAGCGCCCGTCTGGTTGTCATCGCCAGTCTGACGGTCGAACCAGACCGTGCCGTCACCGATCATTTGGCCCGTCAAGGCGTGCCCTACCTGGTCATCCGGGCGCACGACGGCACGGCAGCCGTCGGTCCCCTGGTCACGCACACGGGGGACGCCTGCCTTGCCTGCCTTGACTTGACACAGGCGGATCACGACGGGCGGTGGCCCGTCACTGTGCGCCAGATGACGACTCGTCTGGCTGCGCCGTCTCCGTTGGTGGCCACCTGGGCAGCCACCCAGGCCGCCCTGGAGGCAACCTGGTTCCTGCGCGGGGACGGCATGACCCTGAACGGTGCGACCGTCGAGTTGGACTTCGAACGCGCCGGCCTAGCCCGGCGGCGCTGAGGCGCGCACCCCGATTGCGGCTGCCAGCATCAGCAGCCCTGGCTGGTGGCGGACATTGCCCTGGCCGCTTAGGCCGGGTTTCCGCCCGGATGATCTTTGATGACGGCCAACAGTTCGTCGCCGTAGCGTTCCAACTTGTTGGGGCCGATGCCGCTGATCTGGAGCAGTGCTGCGTTGGTACGCGGTTCAGCTTCCGCCACGGCTGTCAGAGTCGCGTCAGAGAACACCACGAAAGCGGGCACGTCGTCGTTATGGGCCCGCTTTAGACGCCAAGCCTTCAATGCGTCCAGCAGTGCCTCGTCGTACTGCGAGGGACAGGTGGCGTGACGCCCAAGTTTGATGTCCGCGCCCGTCAACAGCGCCTCGCCGCAGACACGGCACTTTCGCAGGTGACGCTTCTCGCGTGGCCCCGGGCGATTGCCACCCCAGGCCGCCGAGCCGTCCAAGAAGCGGCTGGGGCGCCGCCTCGACCCGTCCCAGGACAGCTGCAGCCATTGGCTCGACCGGGTGACGCCGACGTAGAGCAGCCGATCTTCTTCGGCCAATTGGGCCGGCGTCGTCGCCAAGGTGTAAGGCAGCAGGCCCTCTTGCACGCCGACGATAGCCACTGCGGGGAACTCCAGGCCCTTGGCGGAATGCAATGTGGCCAAGATGACACCATCGCTTGTGGGGGCCTGTTGCTCGTCGGCCAGCCGCTCGGCCTCGCGCACCGCCTGGGCCGCTGTCCAGTCATCAGGAAAACCGTTGATCAACTGTGCCAGCGCCTGCCAGGATTCCCAGCGCTCGCGCTGGCGTCCTTGCCCATCGGGCGCATCAGGCGTCCAGCCCAGGCGCGTCAAGGCGTCACGAAGACCACTGGCGGGCCCGTCTGGTTTGGATGCCGCAACCCCCCGCCAGGCGGTCAGCGCCGCCCGGACTTCGGCCCGCTCGTAGAACCGCTCGGCGCCGCGCACAGTGTAGGGAATGGCAGCCTCCGCCAACGCCGCCTCGAACGGCACCGACTGCGAATTTACCCTGTACAGCACAGCCATGTCGTTCCATGCCAGACCGGCTTTGTGGCGTTCCTGAAGCCAGGCGATGGTGGTGGCGACCTCCTGCTCGCCACCGTCACAAGCCACCTGCGCGACCGGCGGGCCGGGCGGACGCTGCGGTGCCAGTTTGACGGCCGGCACCATGCCGCGCGAACGGGCAGCCAGAGCGTTGGCGAATTCGACGACCGTCGCCGACGAACGATAGTTGCGCACCAACTGGAAGGTTTTCGCTCCGGGGAATTCGCGGGCGAAACCCAGCAGATACTTGGGGTCGGCGCCGGCGAAGGCGTGTATGGCCTGGGCGGCGTCGCCGACAGCCACGATCTGGTCGCCGTCGCCCAGCCAGGCTTTCAGCAACGAGTGCTGCAGCGGCGAGACGTCCTGGTACTCGTCGACGAACAGGCACCGGTACGTGTCGCGCACCTGTTCGGCGACGGACGGGTATTGCGTGATCAGCCCTAAAGTGGCGAGCAGGATGTCGTCCAGGTCTATGACGCCGGCACGATGTTTGACACGCTCGTAGGCCGCCAGAACGTCGGCCACTTGGGGCGCCGTCATACCGCTAACCACCCGTCCGGCGGCCTCGGCGGCCGCCGCGTAGGCATCGGGGCTGATATTGCACGACTTAGCCCAACTGACCTCAGCCGTCAAGTCGCGCAGACGGGCTGTATCGCGCGCCAGGCCCACCTGGGAAGCCGCTTCGGCGACCATTGGCATGGATCGCTCGGTGATGGCGGGAAAGTCGGTGTGGGTTGCCTGGGGCCAGAAGTACTTGGCCTGACGCAGAGCGGCCGAGTGAAAGGTGCGGGCCTGCACGCCTGGCACCCGCAGCGCCGCTAGCCGGGATCGCATCTCGCCGGCCGCCTTGGTGGTGAACGTCAAGGCCAGGCACTGTTGGGCCGCTGCTGCACCCGTCGCCACGCCGTAGGCGATGCGATGAGTGAGCGCGCGCGTCTTGCCTGTACCGGCCCCGGCAATGACCACCGCCGGGCCGTCGACGGCCTGCACAATGGCTGCCTGCTCGGGATCGAGGGCAGTCAATATCTCTTGTGCGTTGGCCATGGCGACCACCCTACCGGGCGCCGCCGACAAAACTTGGAGAATTTTGTCGGCGGCCTAATCTATCGTTGTTGACGATGACGAACGCGACCAGCCCGATACCCTGCTTCACATGGCAGGCGCTGCTCGACGCCGTCACACGGTATTTTGCAGCGCCGGGCGATCCTTTTGTGACGGACACGCTCGTTGTGCCGTCGGCAGGGCATGCGCGCTACATCGCCCAACACCTGGCACGCCAGACATTAGGCATTTGCGCTGGCATCCAGATGACGACACCGTCGCAGTTCGCGGTGCAACTCTGCGGCCGAAATTCCGACGACCCCTGGCGTGGTACTCCCTTCGTCACGGCGATCGCCGACGCTTTGGCCGAGGACGGTGAATTGGGACGCGCGGCGGGCGCCACCGATGCCGTCTTCGATGCCGCGAATAGCCTGTCACGGGTGTTTAGCGGCTGCTGGCAGCGCTGCCCGTCCATGCTGTTCAACTGGGAGGACGGCAATGACGTCGGCCCCGGCGGTGACCCGTTGCCCAACGACAAGGTTTGGCAACCAGTGTTATGGCGCCGGTTGGTTGCCAGTCTGGCGCCTGAGCCTCACCCTGCCCAAGCAGTGCTTGACGGAGCAGCGCTGGTGGCAGATCACCCAGGCCGTCATGGCGTCGTTCTGATCACCCCGCCCGACCCGATCGAACAGCCGGTCATCGACGCTTTGGGGGTTGTCGGCGCGCCGATCTGGGCATACCGGCCGGTGGTGGATGCGACGCAGTCGCGCTATGACCCGGGCTGGCCCGTCAAGGTGTCGATTGGGCCATCACCGCGCCGTGGTGGAAGCGCCACGCTGCTGCACCAGGTACAGGACGATCTGGCGGCTGGGCGTGCGCCGTCCGGACGCCGTATGGCGGATGGCAGCATCCAGATTCATGCCAGCCATGGACCCAACCGTCAAGTCGAAGTGCTGCGCGACGTGTTGTGTGCCGCCTTCGACGATCTGCCCGGGCTCGAACCGCGCGACGTGCTGGTGTTGGCCACCGATCTGAAGGTATACGGGCCGCTGATGGAGGCGGCTTTCGCGCCAGAATCTGGTCATCCGGCCGCAAATCTGCGCGTCCAGGTGGCAAGCCGGCGTGAGAACCTTCTACTGGCCGGCTTGGCCGACTGCCTGCGGCTGGCGACATCGCGCGCCACCGTCGACGATTTGGCGGCTTGGTGCCGCAATTCCCTCGTCAGGCGTCAGTTCGGGCTGGACGACGATGACCGCCTCGCAGATCTGATGGCAGGCGCTGCCATCACTTGGGGTATCGACCGGGCCCAGAGGGTGGCCGCTGGGCTTGATGTCGGGTCAGGCACATGGCTTGACGGCGTCCAACGCCTCGTGTTGGCGCTGGCCACCACAACCCCGATTGGCGCGGTCATCCCGGCTGCGGGCGTCCAGTCGCAAGACGCCGATCTGGCTGGCGCATTGGCCGAGTTGGTGTCGCGTCTGCGCCGGGCGCTCATAGGAGCAGCCACACCGGCGCCGCTTGGCGAGTGGGCCAAACGTCTGATCAACACGGCGGACGACCTGTTCGCCGTGGTCCACGATGACGCTTGGATGCTTGAGGATGTCAATGCGCTGCTGGCCCGCTGGGGCAGGGACGCGTCATCGGTGTTATTGACGGGCGTCCAGATCGCCGACCTGCTCGACCGTCACCGCGTCACCAATGGACGTCCCACCTTCGGTAACGGGGCGCTGCAGGTGCGCCCCTTGGGCGAGTTGCAAGGGGTGGGGTTCCGCGTCGTCTGCCTGCTCGGGCTTGACGATGCGAGCTTCCCGGCGCCGATGATGACGCGCGCCGACGATTTGCTGTTCGATCTTCCCGCCGGGCCGGGGGTTGGTGACGACGACCGGCGGCACAGCCGAACAGCCTTCCGTGACGCCTTGCTGGCCGCTACGGACAAGTTCATCATCGTGACGCGCGGCGCCGACGAGCGCACCGGCGCCGCGTTGCCTGCGCCGGTGGTGGTGCTCGATCTGCTGGCCGATTGCGCCGTGCCAGGACGAGCGGGCGCCTGGAACGATGGTGGCGACGCCGGCCTGGTGCGCCGCTACGCCTTGCAGCCGTATGCCTGGTCGAGCTTTGCCAGCGACGCCGACCGCCCACCCGTCAGCTATGACAGTCAATCCCTTCGGGCGGCCCGCCGACTGGCCGAAGGGCCAGGTGCCCCCACTCCCCCTGGCTGGCTGAGTTTCGATGGCGCAACAGATATCTTGCCGTCTGCCGGCACCGACGCGGCGACGCTGGACGAGGTCGAGGCATTCCTTGCCAACCCGGCCCGGTTTCTGCTGAAGCGAGCCTGCAATCTGACACTGACAAGCCCAGATGATGCTCCTGACGACGCCTTGCCCGCAGCATTGGGCTCACTGGCGGACTGGTCGATTGGCCAAACCATGCTGGACGACCTGCTGGCTGGCACGCCAGTTGGCCAAGCCCGGGCTCAAGCGTTGGCCGGCCGCGACGTTCCGCCCGGCCGGCTGGGGGTTTTGGCCGTCGACCAGATCCTCCGAAAAGTGGGCGACCTGCCGCGCGACGTCGCAGCGCTGGGCATCCCAGACACGGCAGTCGTCGGCATCGGCGGAAGTGGCGTACATTTCGACGGCGCGGTGACGGTTCGCGGCAACACCGTTCTCGTCACCCGCTATGGGCGCCTCAGAGCCGCACAGGTACTGACGGCTTGGGTGAGGTTGCTCGCGCTGACCGCTCAAGGCGTCGACGGTCTGGTCGGCCAGGCTTGGGCGACCAACTGGCGCGTCACCCTTACGCCGCCACCACCAGAGACGGCCCGGGGAATCATCAAGGAACTGGTCACATTGACGGCCACAGCTACTCGCCAACTGATACCGCTGCCGCCGGACACTGGGGCGGCGCTGGTCGGGGTGACTGGCTTGACGCGTGGTTCGAATGCTGAAGAACGCGCCGTCGAGGCGTTCGCCGGGCGGTTCGGCGAGGGAAAGCAACCCGCTTGGCGTGCACTGGTCGGTGAGCCATCTCTTGCGGCGCTGCGCAGTGCCGGCGCTTTCGACGAGTTGAGCAAGTGGCTTTGGGCGCCGATCGTCCAGGCCATCGACACGCGGGGTGGTCGGAATGCCTGAATCAACACCCCAATTCCGGCCCTTCGATTTGGCCGGCCCACTGCCGTCTAGCCTCACCGTCGTTGAGGCCAGCGCCGGCACCGGCAAGACCTGGACCATCGCGGCACTGGCCGTGCGGTACCTGGCCGAAGGCAAGGTGACGGCACCACGCCTGCTGGCGATCACGTTCACGCGTCTAGCTAGCAATGACCTACGGTCGCGGCTATATCAGCGGTTGATCGACACCACTGCCGCGCTGGCGGCCCGTCACGACGGCAGTGCGGACACAGCCAGTGACCCTTTGGTGGACGTGCTGGCCGACGGCAGCGACGATGTCGTGGCAACCCGATTGGAACGTCTGCAGCAAGCTATCGGAGATTTCGATGCCGCCACCATCGCCACCATTCACGAGTTCTGCCGTCGTGCCAGTGACTGGCTGGGGGCTCTGCTCGGCCCCGCCATAGACTGCGGTGACGAGGCCGCTGCCGCCACCGCCATCGCCGGCCAGGTCGTGGCCGACATGACGTTGCGACGCCTTCTCAGTGGCGCCGACGACCTGACGGCCGACGATTGCGTGTCATTGGGACGGGCCGCCCTGAAAGCTCAAGACTTGGCGGTTGAACCGCCCGACACCCCTGCCAGTTCGTTCGCGCTGGCCGTCCGAGACGAGTACGCCCGTCGCAAAGCCGCTGCCGGCGTCGGCGATTACGACGACCTGGCCTGGCGTCTCGACCTGTCAATTGCCGGGCCGTCGGGGCAAGCGATTGTCGATTCGCTGCAAGAGCGCTACCAGGTCGTCCTGGTAGACGAGTTCCAAGACACCGACCCCGTGCAGTGGTCGATTTTGCGCCAGGCCTTCGGAAATGGGCGCCCGATGGTGCTGGTAGGCGACCCCAAGCAGTCGATCTACGGCTTTCGAGGCGCTGATGTGTACGCCTATCTCGACGCCGTCCGTCATGCCGACGCCAGGTACACGCTTACGGATAATCACCGCAGCGACGACGCGGTCGTCCGAGGCGTCAACACCGTGTTCGACGGCACCGATTTCGGGCAGGTTGGCGCCGAAATACCGATGAGAGAAAGCTCGGCCCACCAGGTCGAATCGCGCTTGCGACACGGGCTGTGCTCCGGCGTCGAAATACGAAGCGCTACCCTGCCCAAGACGCCGCCCTGGAAGGCCGTGTCAGCCGATCTGGTGGCGTGGGTCGTCCAGGCTCTGTCAACCCGCCCCCAGTTGCAGGAAGCCGACGGGCGGTGGCGCAACTTGCGTGCCAGCGACATTGCCGTGTTGGTGGGAACCAATCGCGATGGCGAATCCGTCAGCGAAGCTTTGCGGCAGGCCGGTGTCCCGGCTGTGTTTTCAGGCGTGGCGAGTATTTTCGCTTCGCCGGCGGCTGACGAGTGGATCACCCTGATGGATGCCTTGGCCAGTCCGCGCCCCGACACGTTGCGCCGCGCCATGGCTGGGCAGTTGATCGGCCTGACGCTGGGCGAGATGGCCCGCGCCGGCGACGCGACGGCTCAATGGGCAGCGACGATGCGCGAGTGGGCACGGGCAGTCCGTCCAGCGGCGATCCTAGACCAACTCAACGCCGTGGCCAACCTTTCGGTCAGACTGCTTGGGCAGGCAGGTGGTGAGCGGTTGTTGACGGACGTGCGCCATTTGGGTGAGTTGCTCGCCCGCGAGGCCGGCAGCGTCGGCAAGCCGGCAAGTTTGGCGGTCTGGCTTCGGTCACGGCACCGTTTAGCCGTGGAATCCGGCGGCGGCGACCGCACCCGGCGCCTGGAGACCGATCGCCCTGCCATATCCGTCATGACGGTGCACGCCGCCAAAGGGCTTGAGTTTCCCGTCGTGTTGGTGCCGCAGGCAGCGGACGCCGCGCGCCCCACCTGGGGCTCGCCAGGTTTCCCTTTGACAGTGCGGCGCGAAGGCCGCCGGGTGATCGACACGAGCCGTGGTGGGCCAGGACAGAGGCAACGCTGGCAAGCCTGGGCGGACGAGTCGGCAGCCGAGGACAAGCGACGTCTCTATGTGGCGCTGACCAGGGCGTCGAGCCTGGCCGTCGCCTGGGTGAATGACCGTCCGTCAACGCTGGCGCAGTTGGCCGCACACTGGACTTCGCCTCCGTCGGATGTGCGTCTGACGGATGTCACCGAGTTGCCGTCGCTGCCGCCAGCCCAGCCAGTTTCACCGCCGCCGGCGCTTGCCGTCAACACCATGGCGCGTGGTATCGATGACACGTGGGTGCGCACCAGCTACTCGGGGCTGACGGCTGACCTGCACGACGCCGTCTCGACGGCACCCGGCCAGACTGCCTGGGACGAGGCGGAGACCAGCAACGAGATTGCCGAGAAAGCGCCGACGTCCGACGGTGATGCTCTCTCACCCATGGACGGCCTGCCCGCCGGCGCGGGTTTTGGCACGATCGTCCACGCCGTCCTGGAGGCTTGCGACCCGGCATCACCCACCTTGCATGACGATTTGTCCCGTGCGGCCACCCGTCTGCGCGAGCGGTCGACGCTGCCCGACCTGGATGCGGAGCACCTGGCCGACGCTCTCGTCCAGATGTTGAACACCCCGCTCGGCCCTCTGGCCGACGGGTGGAGTCTGGCCGAGCTTGGTGCTGGGCGTCGCCTGACCGAGCTTGGCTTCGAGTTGCCGCTGGGTGACGGTACTGGCAGGCTGGGACGGGTGGCCGATCTGGCCTCGTTGTTCGCCCGTCCCGATCTGGTGCCACCTGACGACCCGCTGGCCGGTTATGGCAAAGCGCTTGGGGCCAGCCCGGCGGCCCTGACCCAGTTGCACGGGTTTTTGACTGGTTCTGTCGACAACATCGTCGAACTGCCGGCCGTCGACGGTGCGCCACCGCGTGTCTTCCTGATCGACTACAAAACCAACCGTCTTGGGTCTCCCGATGCCGACCCGGTTTCCGCCTACACCAAGCCAGCGATGGCCGCGGCCATGATCGACGCCAATTACCCCCTTCAGGCCCTGCTGTATGCCGTGGCACTGCGGCGGTACCTGGCCTGGCGGCGCCCGGGCGTCGACTTCGACACCCAATGGGCCGGTGTCGGTTATCTATTCGTCCGCGGTATGGCCGGGCCGTCAACCCCCCTCAGCGGCGGGATGCCATGCGGGGTGTTCGGGTGGCGTCCCAGCGTCGCGCTTGTCGAGGCCGCGGACGCGGTGCTGCGAGGTGAGGTGCGATGATCGCGATCTCTGCCACCGGGTTAATGCGGGACTTCAACGAGGCCGGCGTGATCGGGTTGCCGGACGTGCATCTGGCCCGCACGCTGGCCACCCTGAGCGGCGACAACTCGTCGGAGGTCGGCTTGGCAGTCGCACTGACGATGCGG
>Ga0123357_10002209_pt1 | contig 21495 bp, 12 predicted proteins | sample TergutEmb28metaG_FD_89873 | JGI IMG/M metagenome (GOLD analysis project Ga0123357, IMG submission 89873) | Embiratermes neotenicus P4 segment gut microbial communities from Petit-Saut dam, French Guiana - Emb289 P4 | ecosystem: Host-associated > Arthropoda: Insects > Digestive system > Gut ... | reverse complement strand
GAGCGGGTGGGGGGGGTTTGTTAAGCAACGATAGGGGGGGGATGAAGCGTCCCTTTGCCGCCTTGGGGGGGTTGTGTGTTTTTTGGGGGGGGGGGGGGGGGGGGGGGTGAAGCTGATCACGTACTTCCGTCTAGTGTCCATGTTGAAAATGATTAGAGCCATCACTCTGCACTCTTTGTGAACCTTCATGGCGGGCACAGGGATTGCTGTACCCTGCCTTCCCCCAAAAGAAGAGGCTGGATCCAACGGCAGGTTTCAGATGGTTTTGTCAGCGTTTTTATGTATGTATAGAGAGAGGAACTCCTTAGCAGCTGAATAATTACCGACTGTTCAAGAAGTACTGTACGCGCAGTTAGCTTACACTTGGGAATGCTTTTAAATTGCAGTCATTATAATTCTGTCGTTCGATATCAGTAGGGAAGAAGAGGGTACTTCTGGGCATTAGTTTATTTTCAGACTGGTAGACTTGCCGAAACCTTCCGACAGACCTGATAAAACACACCATGTTTGGGTTCCACCCCCAATACTGTTTCCATACAGAAGAAAGACTAGGTTCACCCATTCCGTTATTAATTTTGGCACTTTAAAGAATTCAAGTTATGCGTGCCATTCTTTCAATTTATGTTGTTTTACTTCACTTGCGACCTGTGGTAAGCTGCTGCTTGTTTAGAGCTTGTATTCACTGAAAGTGACCACACAGGGCGTTTGAGCGACTGTAGCGTGGTGGGCAGTACTGTGGCGCGCATTGTTACCCCATATTGTAATTGATATGATTTTACAGAGGCTGATAGTACTAAGCATATTTTGACAAATCTTCAAAACAAGCAGGCTTTGTTTCTCAACAGGAATCCAACAGTAGGCCTAATAAAACCGCAAGGTAGGAGAATCAGTAGATTCATTTCCTTCAGTCCCGATGCAATGAAGAAATACTTAAAACAATCTAACGTTGGTTAGAGGAAAGACAAGTTCATTGAAAGAAAAATTTTTAATGTAGGGTAAACATGAATATCTACTGTTTAGAGACCTGCCAAAATGTTAGGGCCAAAAGGCCAAGAACGGGCTGGTGCAGCTCTTTCTTGCGAACGAGGGAAGAATATTACAGTTGTGTGCAGTAAGTGCCTTTGTTAATTCGTTCCACGTATGTTGGTCCATTCCAGATGATCGATGTGTCCACAGTTTTGAAAAGGTGGTCCTGTTGGAGCTATTTTTTTCTTGATCCAGAAAACGGATGAATTAATGAAGATCGGCTTTGCTCTGGCCACCGCATCTTAAGAACTGTGTGAAACCACGTTTATTCTTGTATGGGACAATAATGCAAGTCACATTTCCCTCCAAATCTGTAATTAATGCAACGATAATTCAATAATTATTGTCTACGTTCCACCTCACACCTGTCCTCGTTTGCAGACACTTTATCTTACTTAAAACAAACAGAGTCTATCACGCAACGGGATGTGTTCTGTTAAGTTACTTTATCTTAGGTTGTATGGACCACTGAAAGCTGATTTGAAAGAAGTGGGAATGAAAAAATTACTCAGTACTTCGTGGTTGGCTGAAGTGTTTAGTAACGCCTATGTGTAGTTCGTTGCCAAGGAAACAGGAATATCGGTCTTCAGACCTGCAGATCTTAGCCGTCTAAATTCAGAAACGTTCACAGAAATTGAGTCTGAAACGAACGAGAGACAAAAAATGACTAATAAAGAATCTGGAGGAGACATAATGCCACGACATTTCTGACAACACAAGTCGATTAACAAAATGTGCCATCTGAACCACAGCCCGGTTCTTCCGGAAATTTGAATGTAGCAGACATTATTTCGCTGCCACAATCTCAGGCTAAGCAGATAGGCCCAACTACGTTAAATGTGACAAAACAAAACTCTGAACTGCAACAGGAACATCAATAAAAAAGAAAGAACGAGTAGAAAGCCAGACAGTAGTTTGAGATTGCGAATCCGAGGAATATAGATAAATCGGATGATAGTGGACTGTGATTATAAGGGGCTGGATGATACTGACACCGTCCATACTGACGCGTGTTTTCTATGGAGAATTTGGGCGAGATGGAGAATGATGGTTCATGTGTGTGAGATATTCATACAGGACTCACTCCGAATGTAAAGGGTGGGATTGTGCAAAGACTTACTTTGTGCTTCAAGCAAGATAAATGCCAGAAGAAGTAATTTAAGTCACAAGTGTGTGAAATTAATTTTGTATTTTGTGTACCTGAATGACATGATTTCAGATTCAGTGTTTCGTGTCCGGTAGTTTTGTTAATATTCTGTTCTTTATAGCAGCTCGCATGATGTGGCCTTCAGTCCCGTTCCATCCCCGTTAGATTTTTAAAATGAACTTTAGTTTAGACAAAATAAGCACTGATATCATTGCGCAGAATTACACTTCAAAATACACAATATTGCCATACCGGCTGTGCAGTTCTGCGCCACTCGGGTTGTTTTTCACTTCTGATAGCCGCATTTCTAACAGAATTGCAAGTAATTGTTGGATTATGTAGAGAAAACATTGCAGAACAAACGGGTAGTTTTGTTGTAATCGTGTGGTTGGTATGACACTTACTGTTTAGGTGCTCAGAATTGGACCCTGTGATAGACAAATAAGTCCAGTCAGTAAATTAAAAATGTGGAGAAGCACTGGTTGCTGTTTGTTAGTTGCTAACAGCCTACATACAGCGACTAATTTGGAAAGTATAAATCATTTATTGCTAAATTGCGTAAGGAGATATTTTAACTGAACAGTGCTGTCTGGAAAAATAATTTAAGAACCTTGATAAGTTATGCTTTGTACTAAAATATCGTAAAAAGGAACATTTATCGTGCTTAGGTTAACGGGAACTTGGTGCTTTGGTGACGACAAAATCGAAACCTAGGAAAGAGAACTTCACTTCTGCCAGACAGCGCTCAGCCCCAGTTTCCTTAACTCTTCCCATTCACCAGTCTTACACTTCACCCCCTCCCTTCACGGCACACACATCTCCTAAACCACCCTTCCACCCTCTAACTTTCCCTTCCTAGCCATATACACATACTGTACCTTGAGAGCCCATTTTGTTAATTAAAGTAATTACTCTTAGTACGCCGAAAATGCCAACAACCTTTTCCCAATGTGACGCGCGTGCGGGCGACGGTAAAGGGAAGATTTGAATCAAGAACCAGAATGTCGGTGCTGTACGACATGTCCTCGGTTTGTGTCAATAACGGAATTCACCTTACTCTGATTGTAGGCATATCTGGTTTATTGCTCCATACAGCGACACTTTGACATCACATTTGACTGCCGATAGCACCCCCAACAAACAAAATACAGGGTATTTTTCTAACTGCTATCGTCTGTCACTTTCCGCCGCTGCTTCTCCGCAGGTGTGGGCGACCTGTGAGTGGGCTATGTTAAAACTTAAACAAGCGGATGGGAAATGGCAACCGATTGTTGTCAGATAAAACAATCACCCCCACATCTGTGCAGCAACATTTGGCAATTACCCCCGCCAGTACTAAGTTATGGATGTACATTTCCGCACGCAGATGTACCGAGACATTGGACGATGCCAATAACGTTCGTGTAACAAATCAGCCAATCTTACAGTCCTCTGGAGCAACACGGAGGCACTTGAGCGTTTTGTTATGCAGTGGCGAATTTCCCCATAACGCTAGTATTGCGCCGCCATGCTACTGCAATACAAGACATGACTACTTCTCTATACTAAAAACCATAAAACCTGTAACCTTTTTTCCCCCAAAAATTATTACTTAGCGTTATATTCCGCTTGTATAGCGCACTAGTTGAGGCTAGCAATGGGGCAGTTCGCTGCCGTACCTTGCCGCTTGGAGCGTCCATTTAACTGAGTAATGCGGAAAGACTACAGCTATACTTCATCGTCGCCTGTGCAAAAGCGAGAAAGATAGGGAAGACGAGAGAGAAGATACAACTTGTCCGTACCGTAGCTCTTGCCATGCTACTTACTGGAAACGACACCAAGCTAAAAGACACTATTAGTTGCAGACATGTTCTGGTGTAGAGGAAACAGGTCTTCTGTTCTGGACGAAAATGTTCCGAACGTGTTGAAGAATTCTGAAGCTGTAATTCTTCTCAAGCAGCAAATATTTCCCTGCAAACACTCATGTCTCGTAAACTACTAGTACCTGCCTTCCGATTTTAATTTTGTCACTTTTTAAAATTACTATGAAGTGTATTATGTGTAATCAAATATTTCACCGTGAAGGGCGTAATTCCCTCTCCTGCGCCGTTACACTCAATTCTGGCAGCGCGTATTCGGGACGCCACGAGACCCACATTATTAAACTATGGCTGTTGCTAAACTGTCCAAGTGGATCTACAATAAAAGGCGGCTTTTCCCTGATAATGTTTACAAACTTTTTGTAGCATGAACGGAACGAAGCTCGTAATAGGCCAAAATAGCTTCTAGGGTTTGGTTATAAAGAAGAAAATCTTACAGCACTTTCGCAGAACCTGGAGTGAAAATCACTTACAATGATTCTATAAGAACGTCCTCTTGAGCCTTCATCCTCTGCCGTTAGAAACGGCCTTTACGTACATACATACACACACACACATGCATAGACATACGTGTATGCATGCATGCATGCATACGTACGTACATACGTATACACACACATGCGTACATAGACAAATATACAGGGTGTATCTGAAATGCTTTGTAAAACTACAGCAGTGAGCACCCTAACGCCAAACAAGGGAAAACGTTCGTATCAGTGTATGTCCGCCAGCACTTCGTTTTCGAGGTACAGCCCAATAATTTTCTGACCGCAGTTCTTTAGATTTGTAACTGTGAAGAAACTTAAAACCCGTACTGCATTCAGCTCCAATTGACAACGAACAGACACCTCACCAACGCACTTTTTGATGCCTGTCAGGCCATTCTCAAACGTACCGGCACCTTGGAAAGACTGCAACGGACCGCGACCTGACGTGTCCTTTCGTGCACTGATGCAGGTGCAGGTCACTTTTAGCATTTGTTGTGATTTCTAGATTCATAAACAATGAAAACTCAACGGTTATTAAACTGGCAACGTGTAAGGTAAATGTGCAACGTCACTTGTGAGTAAAATGTTGCGTAGTTAAGGTGTTTATTGTTGACTGTAATCTTTCGTTTAAACTCAAATGCCACTCATTGCCGGAAATATGCTTTATGTGAACGTTTTTCGTTTTGATTTGCGAAACTCTCTCGTGAAGTATGTCCAGGAATTTTAGATACAACGTGTATTAGTGATGCATTAAAGGGCTGACAGTTGTTAAACAAGCCTAATTTTGTGTGTCTAAAATTGCATGCAGTATTTGTAATTGTCATCGGAACTGTATTTTCGGTTGTTATGCCTCAGACTTGAACATCACAGACAGCACCTTTCCGTTATAGCCCGTTGATACTGAAGAGTCTCTAATATTGCTGTACCTTCCGCTGGACTCTAGTGTACTTGCCATACTACGTTACTATAGAAACAGTTGGTGCTGACGAAGAAGCCCCTTCGATGTTGACGCACGCTGATTACAGCCCTTCTTGTGTGTGTGTGCACTGGTCAAGTCCTGCCCTTAATCAAAGGCAAACTTCCAGGTCCCTTCTTATAGAAGCCTCATGTGTTACCCTCCGTCTTACAGGCTTACCTGGGCTTTTCACAGAAAACAAAGCAGCTACGAGAATAATGCAGAAGTTGACAGAAAAGTGTCAAGTTACGTGTTATTTGATAATTGCGACGCAGATCAGTGGTTGAAATCCGATACTTCGAGGTGATACGTAATTGACAGCTGGAACTATAGCAGTCTCTCAAGATTGTGTTAGTTGCTTCTGTCGTTATGACCTGTATCATCGCAGCGCTTTCGAGTTCGCAGATTCCTAGAAGTAACTTCCAGTAAATCTGAAACTGCTCTGCGTCCTTCCATACCAGACAGCAGTTTTCTGTACAATCTCTGCCTTTATCTTAGTCTGTCGGTAAAGGTTATATTTCTATTCTTCGTTTTTCGCCAAACGTCGTTTAATTCAGGGAATTTAATGTAAGCTTCAATACACCGTTAAGGCATATTAAGTCTTTGTCTGTTGCCAAATTTTTGTTTCCACAGTGACCGCTGAACGTCTTCCATTGTTACTCAAAGCATATTTCTGAGAGATTTGGTCGCAAAACCGGTACAGATAATACAACAAGCATGAGGGGAAAAATTTTGCTCCCTTTTAGAATGCAATTTGTGTGATCAGCGGCTCTTCCTTTGAGTTTAATATAAAATACACTGATTCTATTACTGAAATCTGATAATGTGAGACTGGCGACTAGCCTTCTGAGCTCCCTATACTGCATTCACTGCTTGGTTCTTATAACCGAGACAGTGTGTGTGTGTGTGTGTGTGTGTGTGTGTTTACTGCGCGGTACGAACTGCATCTGTAAGTGATAATTCGGGTTAATTATTCGTCCTTGAGCCGTGGCATGGCTCAGTCCGCTCTCTCGCCCCGGAGGCCCGAATTCAACCCCAGGCCACTTCGTGTGAGATTTTTGGTGCACAAAGTGACACTAGAACAGGTTTTGTTTAACGAGTACTTCGGGTTTCCCCGTTCAGTATTCCACCAGTGCTCCGTGCTCATCTTTATCTACATGTTGCTCTTACCAAAAGGACAAACAGGGAAAGCCTGACAGCCGTCCAAAAGTATTGCTGTTTAGGGAATCAGGGAGCATTAGGTAGAAAATTTGTCATTTTCTTTATTCGTGAAACTTTGATGGAGACCTGGAAATAAATGGCTGATGTTGTTTGGACCTGCAGTCGTCGAATTGTTATTTGATGCGTCACTCAACGGCAGGGGATCTTTGCAAACCTTCAGATTTAAAACTTAAAAATTGTTGCGTATTTTTATCTAAGCTAATATAAATGTTGGCTCTAATATTCTTCACACAACTTGTAGAAATACCCAGCTGTGTAAAATGCACAGTTCACAGTTCAGAACAGTCACAGCCAATAAATGTAATGTCAGTCACGAAATGAGAACCAAAACAGACGCATTGCAATCTCAACATTCACTTACAATGAAACATCTTTTCGTAATCCATTCGGAGTGTAGTCTTGACTATACGTCCTGACGTTTCTCAAGAACCTGCTGTCTCTATAATCATGTGCGGATGCAGCAGGTATGTTTCAGCGTCTGTACGTATCTACAAATGCACGACGTCACATCCCAGAAGAGAGGCCGCTACTTACTGTCGCCTTCTTAACCTTAAATATAGAATTTTGGAGTCAGTTGTGATTAAAGTTGGAAGTTGTCTGGGATGTTACCTCGTGTCGATTTGTAAATAGTAACAGAAGTTTTGGAGGATCATGTTGCCTCCATCTTCAGAGTAGTATTTCAGAGTCCTAATGCCAGGTGTTAGTGTTAGGTATGATGAAAGTGGCATGGACTCTGAACAGTTGACAGTGACACAATACAGAATGCCTGTAGCTCCAACTTTTCCTTTGCTCAGTTCAGTCAGCTGTCCAATCGGTAACGCAAGTGGTATCTGCTTTTATTACTTCATATCGTTTTAACTGCAGTTTTTGTCATACTAATATATACATTGCTCTTGTTCTTTGCAACACAGTTGGCTCTAAACCGTTTACATCTTCTCCTTGTCGTTTTGCACGCACGCAGTACTCTTGTACGAAGCAGACAAACTTCCTCCTCCTCCTTCAATTTTGCGCGCCCCGCTCCCAGGGGGAGGGATGGTAAGGAGCTGATACAGTGCCCCACCCACGGCTGCGATGGCATGGGTCATGTCTCAGGAAACTACGCTACCCACAGAAGGCAAGCCACTTTACAGCTATTCTGTACCTTCAGGTGATGGTGGTCATTCCGTGTCCAGTAGTTGGCTTGATCAGTGTGTTCGGTTAGATGACCCCTCGATTTATTTTTATTGCATATGAATTCGTCTAAATGTTTTATATGATCATTTCAATTTTACTTTTAAACAATGCCCGTGATTATATTTGATCACGAAGAAAGAAAATGTGTTCACTTTCTTTAGAAGTATCGTTGTGCTACCTTCAGTCGTTCATTTTTGCACGGACCAGTAGTAGATCGTTGATTTTTATGAATTAATTTTCCTTTGATAGTTGAAACGTGTTTAACCTTCAATCTTGTTGGTTGTTTGGCGCTCGATGTTCAGTCCTCTTTATGTTTCCATATTGTTTAATGATCATTACTTTTACCTTCCTAACCCCCACGCGCACTGTATGGAAGGGAACGCACCCTATCACGTGGATTGAAGATTTTTGTTGTAAATTCCACCATTTCAAAATTATTTACTTTCAGCCAAAAGTGTGGGCAGCGTTTCTCTTGGGAATTCTAAGTATGGTTCTCCATTATTCATGTGAAAAGTTGACCATGTCTGAGCAGTGGATGCTAAGAGGCAAATCAGATTCACTGGGGTCAGGTCCTTGCCTTCTCTTGCAACAAACCAGTGCCAGTTTGTGTGTCCTCATACTTGCCTGGCTGTTGTGTATTCAGTGTGCTTGCCAGTGGTTGTGGTGTTGGTGGATGTCGTCTTGAAATATCCAGTGTCCTTTGCTTCTGCCTGTTGAGAGGAATGGACAGGAAACATAAATGCAGTAAGTGAAAGTACACTTTGAAATTCCGAAGTGTTTCTACTCTTGTTTAAAAGTGCTGAGGCCTTTAGCGACGATAGCTCTGTTTCTAGTACGTGTGTTTTCAAAACACTGGCCAATGACTCTTGAGAGCTTTCCGTACCCATTATGTTCATATATAGTAGACATGCATTATTTAATTTTGATATGTATCTTAATAACCTATGCATGTGTTTTCAAGTTTCATTCAGTGAGTGTTTCAAAATGTGGGTTTCTTGTTATAGTACCGCCTTCAAATACGGTTGCGCCCATGGACGGTCTGTCTTGAGTATTCCCGACATTTCAAACAGTAATACGGTCACGTAACTCCATGATTCCAAGAGTTCAGTTAGTAACGCGGTGATTACCCTCGATGCTTCTAAGAGTTCCGGCAACAGTGCCGTGTACTGACTGTAATGTTCCCAGGAGTTCAGATAAATAATATTTTTGTCTGACTGATGTTTCCAACAGTTCAGATAGTAATGCGGATATCTAACTCCATGCTCCCAAGAGTTCATATAGTAATACGGTCACATAACGCCGATGTTCACAACAGTTCGGGTAGCAATACTTAAGCTCTTGTGATGAAAATTTTGACAGGCAGTAAGCAACTGTAGTTGATTATGAGCTGCTGTTCCTCAGAAGGACGCACGTGGCACATTGCATGTGTATGGTTAGTGCCAGCATGTATTTTGACGCAAACTGTATATTAGGTAAGATGCAGACAGAATTCAAGTACCAATAATAGGAACTGCATTTAGAGCCGCCATGACTCTTTGTGCCTTATTAATGTTAGGTGCTTTACTTTTGTCATATACTGAGACTGTACAGTAGCCACCAGTAGCACTGTATGCAGCCAGTCAGCTCTGTCTTATCGTCGTTATCGGGTATAAGAAGTAAATAACTCATGTAACACTAACAACGCCACTATGACATAATTTTTGCCTACTATCTTTTATGTAGCTCCTAGATGTTCTGGCGCTTTTATCTCGCCGTCTTCAGGGAGCTGACACCAAAATTCCTTTAAAACATTTACTTCGGTATAAAGCATAAAATAAACAATGTAAAAGGGCATAAAAAGTTAGTCTCTCTGGGCGATGGGCGATGTACCTGCTGTTGCGTTGTACAGAGAGCATCTTAACGGGGGGCTGAGGAGGCCTGAGCCCTGCACAACGGGCAGCATCTTTGGCCGTTATGCAGCAACGGCGAGCAGTCTCGCGATTACAAGGAAACGTCTTATGTAATGTGCAGTCGGTGAGCTGTATTCTTGACGCCCTGATTTTCCCCACAATTTATTGCGGCACCGTTTTACTGGATATTGACATAAATAGAGCAACGTTTAGGTCCTTCTTGACGCAGTCTGCATCTGACTTACATTATACGTCCAGTAGATAGTGACAACGGAAGCATGACCCTCACCTGTGGGAATGTACCGTGTTCGTAGTGTCTTGAATGCGTCTGGTATGTTGTACGACGTCGTGTCATTTGGATATAGAGTACTTACAAGTTGTTGATTTTAATTTTCGTATCAGTTACGTACGGACATAAGTATTTAGACTTAAGTCTTTTTGGTATGTTCTGTATGTGACTCTTGATGTAAATTCTTTAAGTATTAACATCGCAGCGGCTTGTAATCCTTGCCATTACCCATAACTTTCGCCTGCTCTTCCCTGCATATTGTTTGTACATGCACTGCCAAACAGGTGCTTAGTTTCTGTGTTCGTAACAGTGAGAGGGAATCTGAGGCGTGTTTTACCACAGTACAGAGTCACGTACTGGTAAGTGCACCCTCAGTGTTTCGAATAAGAAAGGTGATGATGTCGACAGTGACCATAATGAGACTAGCTGGCATTTCTGCACTCAGCGATTACAGTAAAGAAGCAGGACGAAGGCTGTTTGTGTGAGTGGTACAGTGCTGTTCTTTGAAAACTGACAATACGCCATTTCATTAATTGATTTCAATTACGCGTGACGTAATTTTATTTTAGATATAATTGTGTGTTACCGAATTACCAAATTACTACCTGTATTCATTCATATTTAAAAGTAAACAACACAGTGCCGTACTGTCAGATTGCTCAGTTGCACCTTCGTAATTTGTTAAATACTAGTTTTCTCCGTAGAGAACGGCAAGGGTTTGGTTAAGAAAAGTGCGACTGTAAGAAGTCACTTTTTTCCCTACCTGTGATGTGGAATAAGACAAATTTTATTCCAGGTGTCTGTGGCTGTTATGGTCACACAGACTGAATTGATTAATACATTGGCATAAGGTGAGGAGTCGCATAGCAGTTCTGTTAGGCCAACGCATGAATTATTTATTTTTAGTAACGTACATATTCATAATTTATTTCTGCTAAGTGCTGTGCCCAAAGCTCTGCCAAACCCAGAATACTTTTAATCGATTAAAACCAAACTTTTTTATGTAGTTACATTTAGAATTACAAAATTGTCTTCAGTCGTTTTATTACTGTAATCTCATCGGAACTCAAATACAAAAGGGAAAAAGTAAATTGTGTGTGACCAAGGCACTAAAATCCAGCACATTGTATCACTCACTGCCCTTCCGCATTATTTGTTCTGCTACGCGAATTACATGCCTTGTGTTTCATTACTTCATTAAATTCATATTTTAATGTATTTGAAATAGCAGGAACTGTTCATTCACGTGTTTATTTTCTTCTCGGTACCACCTGAATATCAACTAGCCTTGCTTAGACAGTCCGTGTCCAAGTTTTGTAAACAGACCATTTCCTTCTTCAGGATGTGCCGCTGCCTCACTGGGTAATCAATTCCTGCGTTTTGAATGAGCGTAATCTTTAATTTTCAAGGCTGTAGAAGTATGGAAGTCTGGGATCTTTCTCGGACCTCTACACCCTTCAGTATGAAGGCACTACGTTCCTTCGAAACTTCGATATTCGAATAACCAGTGAGGCTGCGTCGTATTCTTGAAGACCGGAATTCCTAACCACACTGCCCTGGAATCATGAAACGTCGCTTAGTGGAATTGGTTCTCATCTGAGAGCGGGTACACTGTGCGAAGTAGGCCTACTAGTGGATAGCAACGTCATGCTTATGGTGGTGTGGCTTGTCAAGGAACACTTTGGAACGGGTAGGGCCAGCGGCAAGTAGCGATACTGTAACTTCCCCATACTGTTGGTGTGTTCGCAGTTTGTCTGGCTGCCCACGTGCGGATCGCACGCAGATACAAGCCCACTCACAGGAACTCAAGTGCCCGACGCCCGGGTGTGACGGCTCGGGCCACGTCACCGGAAACTACTCTTCCCATCGTAGTTTGTCCGGCTGTCCGCGAGCCAACAAGCCCAAGAGTAAACCCCGAGACGGACAGGATTCAGAGCCTCTCAGGTAATTTCCTTCCCAGTGACATCGAACTGTCGAAGCCGTTAGAGGTCATGTCAGTAGCTATATAATTGGTTGTATGTGAGTGGATTTTAATCATCTTCACTCTACATAGCACAAATGCATAACTCCTTGTTTTATCATACATACATACATGCATACATAATTACGAACATACATACATATTTATGCATGCATGAATGCATACTTTCCATCGATCTCAAAGTTTGCAAATGTCAGTAGGGAGTGGAATAAGCCATAAACATGCATAATATAAAAAATGTGCAAGACAGACAGAATTACTATAGTACAAACACCTCTACTCTAACGACTGCATTTACAGGATTATGGATCATCCTTTAACATACGAAATTCACCAACAGAGTAAAAAGGTTGTGTACTTAAGTATATTCTTAATCCTGCTGTACGTTATGCATTTTCTTTCCTACAAGATATGGGGCTAAGTTATAAACTGCTGAAAATTCTGATGCCACCATTGAATGCACTTGTCTGAAAACGTGAGAAGCTGGCGATTGGTCTATGAAGAAGGTGCTTATTTCTTGTATTAACCCTTATCCTGCTAACGTGGAGAATATGGTGAGCTCCTAACAATGCTAACAAATGGCAGATGGGATTTAATTCGGCATTTAAAGGGTTAATACTGTGTAAAGATTAATTTGTTTGAAAATTTTCGAGATTGTTTACATTGAAGTTCATTAATGAAAAAGTATTCCTGTATTGGCGTGAAACAAGTGCAATCTCGAATCTCCGGAATGGACTTCCACATTAAATTCTATAATTTATACCAACCCTAATTCTAAGACTTTTCTTTTTAAATTAAATGTATTTCCACTGTCAGATAAATTAGCCCGGCAGATTGTTCCATAACTTATTATAGAGAGACGGTAAGCGGAAGAAATTGATTTGAGAGTGTTAATGTTGATGATATGGACCATAGACCTAACTGCATAACATAACATGCTCCACGCAACTGAGGCGTCATTTTGAGCAGTGCGATTCTTCCAGTTAGGTGGTTATCAGTTTGTAAACGAAAGACATTTTGTGTGTACCGGTTCTTCTGTAAAAAGGATACTTAATGCATAATGTGGAGAATTATTCGTTATACATTTTAGTATATTAATTTTATCTAGATTTAGAGCCAACCAATTAACAGCTAACAAATTACTGATATGAGAGAACTAAATTTGGCACAGTACAGAGATAATCAGACTTTTTGCTACATATGATGCTACTGTCATCAGCAAATAAAGGTCATTCATGTGTATTACGAACAAGAAAACCCCTAGAAGGGACAAGTTCGTAGAAAGTCGTTTTATAGTCGAAAAATTGTTACAGAATATGAATCCGTTTAAAGGGAATTATGACCGTTCACCGCGGAGGTCCAGGTTCGAGCACAGGCCAGAACATACAGTGTTTGTGGCGGACAAAATGATAGTTGGACTGCTGTCTAGATATGGACTGATGTCTATATATGGTCTGCCAACTGTATTCCCGCAATTAATTTACTGATGACCGTTGAAGGAAGACGAGCATGGAATGAATTGGGAGAAATGTTGCAGAACTGGGAGAGGTGTTTCAGAATCATCCCCCCTTACCTGTGCACTGTGTGACATGGCGTGCTTTGTGGTAAATCTTCAAGTACTGTATCTGTCTACTACAGATGCGAGCGGTTAACTTTGCACTCCGTTATCTGTACAGAATCGTCAGTAGATGAAAGAGGTCCGTGGAGGTACAGACACGATCATGAGGAAAATATTATCTTCCCCTTCTAGGGCGTGAACTCCACCCACTCACACTTCAGCCAGTGGGTTCGCAAAATGCGCTGCCGTTGCTCTGCATGCCAGCGGCAGGTCCTTGCCCTCTGCACTGAAGTACCACCCAGGAAGACGATTTCTATTTCATTTTAAGTAAAATTCACCTTTATATGCCATGAGGGCACACACGGGGGGAGTAAAGGTATCGCGCTAAGCATTTGTATACAGCGCTGGCCTTAGAGAGTGATAGTGTTCAACGCCACATCCTGGCCTATTTATTTTTTGTTGGGTGGGCCTCAGGGCTGGTCTGGAAGGGTACAGAAAATTTCTTTTCTTCTGGCTTTCGAACCCCGGCCCTTCTACCCCATAGCGACTTGCTAAACCGACGGCGCCAACTTAAATAGCTTCAGTAAAAGGGAAAATCACGGATCGACTAGCAGCCACAAAACGATAATGCGCACGCCGTTTCAATCGGTATACACCTCGCATAGTACAGGTTGCATTTTATACTGTATAAATTCAGTTTACATTTCATGTAGCTTAGATACAAAGAGGAAAAAATTATGTAGAATGGTTTTTCCAGTCTTGTCAATATGGTCTCATGTTGGGCACAGACTTTCTCAGACATATTTTATATAATATTTGTTGCACAATAATTTTCCATATGTAATTTTCACAGTTTTACCGTGCATCGTGATATTATCACGTCTTTATTTATCCAACTGAATGCACAATTAGACTGTTCTAAAAATGTTAAAACTTACATTAAAATTTACATTAAAATGCTGTTATGAATGCTAAAAATTACTTGCTTAATTACTTATTACTTACTTACTTACTTACTTACTTACTTACTTACTTACTTATTTATTTACTCACTCCATGGAGCAAAGTCTTTCTTAAGAAGCTAACTGGTTTTCAGCTAGTCAAGAAAGATCCCGCATTTTATGGAACCCAAAGGTTCCTTACCACATTCACAAGCATTTTAATGTAAAATTTAACGTAAAGTTTTAACATTTCTATAACAGTCTAATTGTGCATTCAGTTGGATAAATAAAGACGTGATTTCCCCATTTAGTTTTAAATAAGAGTGGAGAAGACTACATAAAGAGGAGCTTAATGATCTGTACTCCTCACCCAGTATTGTTCAAGTGATAAAATCGAGAACAATGAGATGGGCGTAGGGGGGAAAGGAGAGGCGTATAGAGGGTTTTAGTTGGGAAACCTGAGGGAAAGAAACGACTTGGGAGACCAGGGAGTAGATGGGAGGATAATATTAAGATAGATCTTCAGGAAGTGTGATATAGGGGTATGGACTGGGTCAAGCTGGCTCAGGATAGAGACATGTGGTGGGTACTTGTGAGTGTGGTAATGAACCTTTAGGTTCCATAAAATGTGGGGTCTTTCTTGACTAACTGAAAACCAGTTAGCTTCTTAAGAAAGACTTTGCTCCATGGAGTGAGTAAATAAGTAAGTAAGTAAGAGTAATTTTAAGCATCCATAACAGGCGTTATAATTACTGATGTAGCTATACTCAACTACATTTCCTCCCCACAACTTTTAATGTAAATGCGACTTTACTCTGAACTGTCTCCTTTTCTCACAAACATTTTCCATTCTACTAATCCAGATGTCCCATTCCCGGATGTGATGGATCTGGACATGCAACAGGGAAATTCTTGTCTCACAGAAGGTAGGATAAGTGTGTAGTACCAGAGCATGGAGCTGTTGAGATACATGTTGTTTGTGTGTGTGTGTGGTTGGGGGGAGATAAGTGCGTAGTGCTAGAGCATGCAGCTGTTCAGATATACTTACATGTTCTTGTGTCACGGAGGGTAGTGGGATAAATTTGCAATGTCAGAGGATGCAGCTGTTGAGACTTTCTTGACTCAGTCCTGAATGTTGGTTATAAAGTACATTCTGTCACATTTATTTTGGCTTATGCTGTAAACTGTGTCATATTGGAAATAGATCCTCAGCGCACCATGTGTCCTTCCTAGTTTTCGGTTCCAGATATGTATGTGACAAAGCATGTCCACGTTTTTGCATGTGCATCTAATTAGTACACATGTTAGATCTATTTGTGACATCTTAGATTTTCAAAAAGTAAAGGTGAGATGAATTTGCCCTTGTGTTTTTTAAGGCACCACATGGTTCAGTCATACCAGGAAGTGCAGGTATAGCTCCATGCATGTTTAATGCCAAAAGTAGATGAAGGCATGTGATCACTTTCATGTTATGACTGCTTTATCCCCTGTGTGTAATTTCATAGATAGTTAACCGTGTTTCCTAGGAGCTTGATGCCTCCATCTTCTGGCTGGCGGTGCTCTGAAGGTGTAGGTTGCAGGTTCCTCAGAAACTCTGGTAGGCACCAACAGGACTCTGTGTGCTTCAGATGTAACCGCTGTGCTAGACAGAGGTTCAACACTCATATAAAATGTGAATTCTCAAAGGAAAATTCTCCTTGCTGTCCATAACAAGAATGGCAGTCTTAAATAGTGAATCACAATTTAAGGGCACTAAGTAATTTTTCCCATGTCATCACTGAAATATGCCATTACAGTGATAATGAGTTGTCTGTTCGGAATTAAGAATTTAATATCAAGATGTCATGTTTACCACAGTAAGGCAGTTTGTAAATCATAAAAGACATAATATAAAATCTATGCTCTTTACCTTGAGGTGACCACAGCACAAAAGGTTTTTGATATCCAAATATCTCTCCTGAATTTGGGAACTGCATTAGCTCAGTCAGCTTAGTAAGTAGGCTACAGGCTGGAAGAAGAATTGTTTGATTCACAGCAGGAGCAAGAGATGGTTGTCTTCTCAGAAAGCATCCAGACTGGCTGTGAGGCCTTTCCTATCTCATTTCCAACAGGTTTGGTGCAGGCTGTTTCTCCAAGGCAGAGTAAAGTGGCCTGTGGAGTGAAGCTGACCACTCATCTGTGCCTAATGCCAAGGTTAAGAATGAGTAGAGCTGTATCTTCACTCCTCATTGTGCCTTATGGCATGCACAGGGACCACTTTACTTTTATTTTTCAAAAACTTGTAACCATATTTTCATGTTATCCAAGGCAAAATGTCCATGCAGACTGTGTAGTGAGTTCATTATAAGCCCAGACTATACAGTTACTTTAAACACACGTATGTGTTGTTACTAAGAAAGTGGAAAACATTCAGCTAGCAGCCCTGGAACATGCAACGTCTATCTATAAAGGAAATTAGAAATTTGTTTACGTTCTAAGGGAGAAACCTTACACTCGCCATTATTGGGTTTCTAAATTTCACCCACGTCTGTTATTCCCAACATAACATGGGTTTCAGAGGCTGAATCCTTTCACAGCCTGAGGTGAAGGGGTGGGGAGGCACCTACTCACATGAGAATAGAAATGGATTCAGTCCAGATTTGGTTGTTATTAGACAATTGTCACAGTCCAAGAAGCAGATAATCCTAAGAAGATACAGGGTTTGGTTGTTTTCAAATGAAAAATGGTCATTATACTCATTGTATTACATGTAGCATTGAGATGATATGATAATCAGGTTTCATTCCATTTCATAGTGCATCAGGGTGTCCTATAGCAAATCGGAACAAACTGCGAGTCCTGGAGAATGGAGGAACAGTTGAACAACACAAAGCAGCTGTAGCAGCAGCCACTGCCATGAAGTTTGAGGGAGTTAACTGTCCAACACCCGGCTGTGATGGTACAGGGCACATCAATGGTTCGTTCCTCACGCACCGCTCCCTCTCTGGTTGTCCCATGGCTGGCAGTGGCCAGGGAGGAATTCCAAAGAAGAACAAATATACACCTGATGATATGAACAATATGTATGCCAAGGCTGCACCAGGTTAGTGCAATACTATGTGGATAAGAACCAGCTTCAAATGCATCACTCAGTGTAACCTGAAATTGGGTAAATTGTGCTGACAGGGAAGGTATATTGTCTTGTACTAAATTTAAAAGCTGTAACTTCTCCCATACTACCATAATTTTAAAGTAACACCATTGGTCATTAACATTCATATTTAAGTGTCACAAGTGTGATTAAGTGGAAGGTGTGACTAGCCAGTCCTGCCTGCTTAACTCACTTCAAATAGTTGGGGGCTATGTTCTTCTGACATATGATTCTGTGTCACTGGGTTAGCAGCTCCAAATGTATCTGCTTGAACTACTGGAGCCTTGAAGGTGACGGTAGTAGGCCACTACTCTCCCAGTGTTACAGTATTACATCCCATAAGAATGGAATCCTCAATTTCACCACTGTGAAGACTTCAAATCTAGCGGAGTTTGCTCATCATATTACTTGATTATATGTTTTCCTACCTATTAGCAACAAGAATATTTAATTTTATTCAAATGTGGTTAGCAGCAGAGGGACTGGATTTCAAGACAGCCTTTTATCAAAACATTCCATGTGTATTTTTAAATTTTACAGGTAAAAATACCTTTCATATTGCCTTGCATATTTTCAGAAATAGGGGGTTCTGAAGCAAGCGTGTCAAGACTAATGGTTTATTTTTTGACACGTTGGAATTTACAGTAACAAAGTTTTATTTCATAGACATACTGCTCTTTGTCACCCTGTGTATAAGACCTGTATATTATCTAATCACAATTAAAAATACCACAGAATTATTACAAAAGTTCCATGCTGACATATGCCATAAGTTGTGTAACAAGTAAACTGCATATATTAACCTTTCATACTGATAAAAGTGAATATGTAATTTCACAGGAATGGGCAGATGTGACAAGATCTTTCAAAGTAGGTCGCTTGGCTAAGTGGAGTTAAAAAATTGACATGCACATCTCATTCTGTAATGAATATTTGCAAATTGTAAAGATCAGTGACACTTCAGTTGCTTTAAATTCTTTAAGTTAAAATAATTGGCAGATGTTGTATAAAAATAATGAACTTGCTGAATGAGACAGAAGAACATTTTCTGAGTCTGTACTATTCTCTTTCTTATCATAATCCAAGGCATTCAGACTGTAGCTGGGGCAAACCCAGCTTTACTATTCGGTGGGTAGCAGGGTCTCTTTTCCTAGAGTAAGTGTAGGTCCCCAGTCACTTCCACCTAATACCAAGCTTAAGTATGAGTGGGGTATATCTCTGCTGTCCATGTACCTTCAGTGCATGATGCTTAATTAAGCACAGGAATGTTGTTACCCTCTCTTTTCATTATCATATTAAACAATGAACCAGAACAAAGTCCTGCACTCAAGCCACTCTTGAAGCACCACCTATCTTACTCCCCACCATACACATTTTATGAAAAGGTTTTGCCCATTATTAAATGAGTGAGGGGTGAGGTGGACACGTTTAAACATTTTAATTCATGAGGTTATTTTGAAAATTTTCCAAAAACCATTGCTGCGATGTCAAGGAACCATAGGCATTTCATGTCACAGAGAGTGCAGTTCAATTGCACCATTGTCAGACTGTGATGGAGTTGTCATTTATTGTGTGGTATATATATTAATTCAATATATCTCAATGAAAGGGTACGCTATAGCCACGTGGCATTTATGCTGTCCGTTGGCTTTTTACCTCATTTTAGCAAAATATTCTGTGCCACTTTTCCACCGCACTGAACACATCACCTACTGCCTCTTGATGTTTGGGGCCTTTTAAGGCAAAATATGCTGTTGCACAAAATGACTGGATGAAGGCCAGTCCTGGGGGGGGGAAGTCTGTGTTCTTGATCTTACAAGTATAATCACCTCTGCACTTGCAGTTTCATGTATTGTGAAGAATACTTGGGCTGTGTTCGAAAATTCTGGTATTTGGCCTTTTTCAAGGAATGCTTTTAGTGATGAAGATTTGAAAGTGGCATCTGCTATATGTGGTGCGAGTTCTAACAGCACATCATAAATTATGTCACAAGTAGGCAGCTCTTTGGAAAACAAAGTGGCCCCATAACAGGTTCATCCATATCCAAGGGCTGCACCCAGCATAAGCAGAAGTGGAGAAGAGCTGAAGGGAATTTTAAGAATTCTGGCTCTGACTTCTGAGAAGCAACATATTCAAGATCTTGCTCCCAAGAGAAGACTAAGTGGGACTTCCAATCCAAACCTAGGCAGAAAGTCAAAATATGTGTTACAAAACACTATTAATAGATTACAACATGTGTGATTCAGGTTTTACCACCCACAAAACTGACGAATTTACAGAAGAAGATGATTGTGAAGATGATGTGGACTGCTTTTGCCAGTCACTTGAGCCAAACAATTATGTACTGCTAAAATTAGCATCAAAGAAGGCAGTGAAATATTGTGCTTGGCTGCTCCAAGAAAAGGACCAGGTGGTTGTCACACCATATTTCTGAGGAAGTGACCCACATGTTGAATATTTTGTTTCCCAGAGTCTGCAGACACTGCAGAAACAGAGCCCACTAACATTGTTTTGAAGTCACCACATCCAGTGGATTCAGGAAGTAGTCGTTGAAGAGTCACTGTGATTTTTGGCTGACATTGTCAGGTTACAGTTTTAACTAAGGGTGATAGTTTGAAGTTGATTGTAAACGTTTCTACCGTTGAGATGAACTGTCAAATAGCAGATGTCATAACTTTAGTCACTGAAATTATTCCACCCTGAGCCACTCCAGCCCGCATGCACCAACAAATGAATGTGGCTGTTTGGAAGGACACTTCGCACGTCTGACCATGCAGATAGGAGGAGATGGTTTTCACAACTTATGAAGCAAAATTAAATATTTTATCAAATTCTTATTTCTGAATTTGTATTGCATTCATAAACCTACTTTAAAGCTGCTGGCTGTAAATATAAAATGCACCAAAGGTATTAAAGTAACAGTACATATAAAGCAGTTCAGTGTATAGGATCTATGGATATAGATTATTTTGTTCCCTGTTGTCATCAGAAATGAACAACAGTTAACATTGAACTCATGTTGCAGTAGCTGTAAATAGCTTTATCAAACTGTATCTAGAGTGGTCTCACTTAGGACCATGATTAGACGTCTTCTGCCCTCCATGCGCATACTTTAATTTCAGAAGTTATGAAACTTTCCATCCAGGAAAGTCTAAGTGGGTTACAGAAGAACTGGTTTGTGATATTTGTAACAAACATCTGTAATTTAAATCAAAGAGAAATATATGGAGTGCTAGTCCTGGTGGCCATGCTGTTTGAGGCTTAGGTCTGTGGCCACTCATTTGCTAGGATCGTGGCATGAAATTCTGCTGAGGGCTCAAATGATCGAGTCTTGTTTTTGTTGTGTGTTGTGTAGGTAGTAGCCTCTTTGAAGAGCTGATTACTCATTCAGAGGAGTCCTACCAGGTGTGTGTGTGTGTGTGTGTGTCTAATTGTTTGTGATGTGGAAACCTCAAAAGGGCGACCTATGCCCACTTTGAGCTTTAGTGCCACAGGAAAACAATACATTTTGTGTATGTGCATGTGCGCGTGCGTGCGCGCGCACACGTGCACACACACATACACAGATTATTTTTGGTTGCTGGACTGTTTGCTGTGTAGCATACAACATTTTCGCAGTAGAGTATACAACATTGTTGCTTCATAGCCAGCCATGATGGTGCCTGCTCAGTACAATGATGAAACAGTGCATACTCTGTAGATGCAGTCTCAGAGGCATTATATGTACATAAGTGGGAGATTGAAACTAATGTATGATAATATGTGACTAAAGTGTATTCAGCGTTTAAAAACGAACTGTAGTAACATCTGGCTACATGTGAATGATGTATGATTGTTT
>Ga0123357_10002208_pt1 | contig 21501 bp, 13 predicted proteins | sample TergutEmb28metaG_FD_89873 | JGI IMG/M metagenome (GOLD analysis project Ga0123357, IMG submission 89873) | Embiratermes neotenicus P4 segment gut microbial communities from Petit-Saut dam, French Guiana - Emb289 P4 | ecosystem: Host-associated > Arthropoda: Insects > Digestive system > Gut ... | reverse complement strand
CTTGCTACTGAGGTTGTTCAGTTTAGAAAATGAGGTAGGAATGAGGTAAGAAAAATATACAAAAATAATAATATAACTGCACCAAAGTCCCCTTTAGGGGATTTAGGGGTAATAAAAAAATAAAAAAATTATGGAAACAAATGAAGCAATGAACCGGACAAACGCTCCGGATACAAAAGAAAAGTACGAAGCTCCTGTAATGGAAATAGTAGAAATAAAGGTGGAACAGGGATTTCAAATGTCGGGAGGAGATCCTCTTAAGGAGCAAGTTCTGTAGGAATATTCAGTAAATGATCAAAAAACTGCCGATTGATAAAAATCTTTCGGCAGTTTTTCGTTTCTTAATGATTTTTTATACTCGGATGGATTATATTTTAACAGTTTTCCTGTCTGTTTTTGAGTTTGTGAATTCTTTGCAACAATGTTGGATGGGAATAATGACAAAAAACCATCCAGGGATGCGGAGTTAAATTGCTTAAAGATCGAATAGAACTTTTAATCAATCCACGGATCAAAGCATCTTTCAGATTATATTTTTTGACAAAAGCATCAGCTTCGTATTCATTTTTTCTTGAAATATGATTAAAGAGTAGTCCGATTAATCCGGAAATTGGAGAAAACAAAAAAGAAAAACCTACCAATCCTAAATGGAAAGAAGGGATGTCACTCCCTAATGCTTTGGATAGCATTGGATTGTTAAGAAGTAAAGATAGAATAAAAAGTATAACTCCGGTACTTATTATCGACATTACCAGTGATTGTTGAATATGTTTTTTACGATAATGACCGATTTCATGAGCTAAGACAGCCAAAACTTCATCAGGTTCCAATTCTTTAATCAACGTATCGAATAAAACGATACGTTTTTTCTTCCCTAATCCCGTAAAATAAGCATTTGCTTTGGTGCTCCTTTTGGAACCATCCAAAATATAGATGTCTTGCATCTCAAATCCTGCATTCCAAGCAAAGGTTTCTATTTTTTGCCTCAATTCTCCCGAATGCAATTTCCTTTGTTTGTTAAAGAGAGGAACTATCCATTTGGAGTAAAGAATACTCATGAAAACGGAAAATAAAGAAATAATTATCCATGCAAATATCCAGAACCATTCTTCCGTATATTTATAAATATATAAGATTATAGCTAAAATTACTCCTCCCATAACAAAAGTAAGTAATAGCTTTTTAAAAAAATCTATTATGAATAGTGATTTACTTGACCGGTTAAATCCATATCTTTCTTCAATCACAAAAGTGTCATACCATTCAAAGGGAAAGCTTATAATCTGTAATACTAATGTTATAATCCCTAAGTACAAAAGAGGTAGTAAAATAAAATTTTCTGTGATTTGTCGTAGTAATCCGTCTAAATATCCAAATCCGTGAAATATAAGCATTCCTAAGATAATTATAAATAAAAAACTACCGGATATCAGGTCTAAACGGCTGTTTGTTTTTTGGTATGCTTGTTGTCTGGCATATTGTTCATTATCGTATATTCCCATTAGTTCTGCAGGAATATCAGGAGACATTTTTGTTCTATTGAGAAAGTTTAAGATTTGTTCCCAGATAAAATCAAGTACAACTATGATAATTATAACAGATAGTAATAAATCTTCCATGATCAGGAAAGTAATTTAAGTATTTTAAGTAGAAAAGAGAAGCAACACATTCAATACACGTGCCGTTTCTCTTTTTTCTGCTCTCCCTCTTGGACTTGAACCAAGGACCCTCTGATTAACAGTCAGATGCTCTAACCGACTGAGCTAAGGAAGAATTTTATATTTTTTTCCAGCTCTCCCTCTTGGACTTGAACCAAGGACCCTCTGATTAACAGTCAGATGCTCTAACCAACTGAGCTAAGGAAGAATTTTAGCATTTTTCTTCAAATGCGATGCAAAAGTAGTGAATTTTTCCAAATATGCAATATTTTTTTTGAATTAGACGCATTTTTTTCTACTTTTACGGTTTGAAACCCCTAAATCCCCTAAAGGGGACTTGTAGAGTAAAAGACCGTCTTATTTTCGGTTTTTTCAGAAACTAAAGTCCCCTTTAGGGAATTTAGGGGTAAGTTGAAAATATATCAATCATGAATAAATTTCATAGAACTTTTTTAATCCTTCTTTTAGGATTTGTAACTTCTCATGTAAATGCTCAACAAACAGAAAATGAGCATTTTGAAGCCAGTAAACAGTTGGATGTATTCAATGCTCTGTTCAAGGAATTAGACATATTTTATGTTGATACAATTGATGCAGAGACTTCTATCAGGCAGGGAATAGATTATATGTTAAGTAAACTTGATCCGTATACTGTTTATTATTCGGAAGACGAAATGAATGATTTCAAGTTTATGACAACAGGTGAATATGCCGGAATCGGGGCTGTTATTTCTCAACGCGATGGGAAAATTATAATTTCAGATCCTTATGAAGGAGAACCTGCGGTATTAGCGGGGCTTCAGGCCGGCGATGAAATCCTGGAAATAGATGGAGAGAGCGTTGCCGGAAAAACATCAACTCAAGTCAGTGATAAATTGAAAGGTCAGCCCAATACAATTGTAAAAATTAAATTTCAAAGTCCGGGAGAAAAGAAATCCCAGACGGTTGATATTACAAGAAAAAGAATACAACTTGATCCGGTCAAGTATTATGGTATAGTGAAAGATAGCATTGGATATATTTATTTGTCGGGTTTTACCGATCAGTCTGCAGCCGGAGTTAGATCTGCATTTGAAGATCTCAAAAACAGCAAGCATATCACGTCGCTTATATTAGATTTGAGGGATAATCCCGGAGGGTTGATGAATGATGCCATTCAATTGGTAAATATGTTTGTGCCTAAAGGGGAACTTGTTTTGTCTACAAAAGGAAAAGTTAAACAATGGGATAGAATGTACCGGACAACACAAGAGCCTGTCGACAGTATTATGCCCTTGGTTGTATTGGTAAACAGGGGATCTGCTTCCGCTTCTGAAATTGTTGCCGGCGCTTTGCAAGATTTGGATCGTGCCGTTATTATCGGTACGCGCACTTTCGGGAAAGGGTTGGTACAAACAAGCAGAGACTTACCTTATAATGGTAGTCTAAAAGTTACAACATCTAAATATTATATTCCAAGTGGACGTTGTATACAAGCGATCGATTATTCCCATCGCAATCCGGATGGAAGTGTTGCAACTGTTCCCGACAGTTTAACTTCTATTTTTCATACATCGAGCGGGAGGGAAGTTAAAGATGGAGGCGGCATTACTCCTGATTTTACAATCGAAGAAGTAAAGACTCCCAACATTATATATTATTTATTATCTGATTACATTATATTTGATTTTGCTACTGAATACAAACATAACCATAAAAAAATAGCGCCGGTTGAAGATTTTTCATTAACAGATGAGGATTACCAACAGTTTAAGACATTTGTAAAAAGTAAAAACTTCGATTATGACCGCCAAAGCGGGAAAGCATTAAGCGCCCTTAAAGAAACCATGGAGTTTGAAGGTTACGATGTTACATCTGCTGAATTTACGGCATTGGAAGAAAAACTAAAACCTGATTTAGATAGAGATTTGGAGTTGTATAAAGATGATATTTCAAAGTTTTTGACGGAAGAAATACTCAAACGTTATTATTTTCAAAAGGGGGAAATTCTTGAAACTTTGAAAAATGATACAACTTTGGAAAAAGCTATTGAAGTCCTTTCCGATAAAACTTTATATAATGAAACGTTAACAATTGAGAATTGAAAGTTGAAAATGACTCCATTATGATTTTTTCATTTTCAACTTTCAATTAAATATAAATATTATGAAAATTACTTTTAATATTAACTTTTTTACTGTTTGGGGACAATCTTTGTATATAACAGGGTCTATTCCGGAATTAGGTTCTTGGGAAGTATGTGAAGCTAAGGCCATGGAATATAAAGGCGATGGCAACTGGAGTTTAGTAATTGATTTGCCGGAAAAGACGGCTGGATTTGAATATAGATACTTTTTAAAAACGAATGATAAATTGATGTTTGAGGAATGGAATACAAACCATTCGTTAACTATTTCCGGTGCCTCAAAGTCGTATTTCCTATTGGATTACTGGCAAACCCGGCCACAAAATTTGGCATATTATTCTTCTGCTTTTATAAAAAGTTTATTTGCCCACCCATGTAATAAGTTTGAAAGGGTGGTGAAGTCCGGTAAAAAACTCTTGATAAAAATATTAGCGCCTCATGTCGGAAATACACAGAGTTTAGCTATTATAGGAAATCAAAAAGAACTTGGTAATTGGGATGTTTCAAAAGCATTGATTCTGAGTTGCGATAAATTTCCTCTATGGAGTGTAGAACTTGATGCTGGAAAGCTTGTATATCCTCTCGAATATAAATTTTTGATAGTCAATGATTCCGATAAGTCTGTTGCTTGTTGGGAATCGGGAGAAAACAGGGTATTGGATAATCTTCCTCTTGAGAAAAATTCAATGGGAGTTGTTTCCGGGTTGCGATTCAGGGATACTTCTTTTGATTACAAATGTGCCGGATTAGTGATACCTGTTTTTTCATTGCGTTCTTCTAATAGTTTTGGGATAGGAGATTTTGCCGACTTGAAGGAAATGGTCAATTGGGCAAAGCTGACATCCCAGAAAATTGTTCAAGTATTGCCGATCAATGATACGACAATTACCCATACATGGATTGATTCATATCCTTACAATGCGGTTTCGGTATATGCCTTACATCCATTGTATTTGAGTTTGCAACGGATAGGAACGTTGAATAACAAAGAACGTGCAGATTTTTACGCTCAAAAGCAACAAGAGCTGAATAAATTGAATGCGGTTGATTATGAGTTGGTCAGTCAGGTTAAATGGGCTTTTTTTCGTGAGATCTATGAACAAGATGGCAAAGAGACATTAACTTCGGATGAATTTCTCCGCTTTTTTGAACAAAATCGTAATTGGCTGATCCCGTATGCCGCATTTTCATATTTAAGAGACAAAACAGGAACTGTTGATTTTTCACAATGGGGAGAACATGCTAAATATAATAAATCTGCAATTGAAAAGTTAACATCAAAAACTGCTGAAAATTATAGCGAGATAGCATTTTATTATTTTCTTCAATATCATTTAGATAAGCAACTTGCAGAAGTTAGAAATTATGCTTATTCAAATGGAATTGTGCTGAAGGGCGATGTTCCTATTGGAGTTAGTAGAACCAGTGTCGATGTTTGGACAGACCCTCAATATTTTAATTTGGATTGTAGCGCAGGAGCGCCTCCCGATGATTTTTCCGTCACAGGTCAGAATTGGTTTTTCCCTACATACAACTGGGAAGAAATGGAGAGAGATGATTATGAATGGTGGAAGAGGCGTTTTCGTAAAATGTCTGATTATTTCGATGCTTATCGTATTGATCATATTCTTGGCTTTTTCCGTATATGGGAGATTTCGGAACAATACATACAAGGTTTGTGTGGTACTTTTAGTCCGGCATTGCCTTTGAGCGTAGGAGAAATAGAAAATGCAGGTTTTCATTTTAATAAAGAATGGGTTACAATTCCTCATATCAATGAATATTTTTTACCTGAATTATTTGGAGACCAGGCATCTGAAGCTTGCAATACATTTTTACAACGTTTTTCGGCGAACTACTTTATACTGAAAGAAAAATTTGATACGCAATCGAAAGTGCGAACGTATTTTGCAGGGAAGGATGACCCCAAAAGTATTCAGCTCAGGGATGGTCTTTATAAGATTTTGGAAGAAGTTTTATTTATTCCAGACAAGAAAGAATCCGGAAAATATCATCCCCGCATATCAGCCATGAATTCTTATATGTATCGGGAATTAAATAATTCGGATAAGTATGCTTTCGATTATTTATACTGGAATTTCTTTTATCAAAGACATAACGATTTTTGGAAGGAGCAAGGATACAAACATTTAACGCCATTGATTTCGAGTACAAATATGATGGTTTGTGGAGAAGATTTGGGAATGATACCACAATCCATACCGGAAGTAATGCATAAATTACAAATTTTCAGCTTGGAAATTGAACGTATGCCCAAAGAAGTCAATATGGAGTTTGCCAACTTAAGGAATTTGCCGTATATGTCGGTTTGTACCTCATCGACCCACGATATGTCGACAATCCGGGGCTGGTGGCGCGAAGATCGTGGGAAAATACAACGTTACTACAACCAAGTATTGCATCGTTTTGGCGAAGCTCCGGAAGATTGCAGTCCCGATTTATGCGAACAGATTTTAAGAAATCATCTATGGGCGCCTTCCATGCTGGTTATTATACCGTTTCAAGATTGGTTATCTATAGATGGAAATGTTCGAAATTGGGATGTTGATTTTGAACGCATTAACCAACCGGTTAATCCAAGGCATTATTGGAGGTATCGGATGCATCTCGGTATTGAAGATTTGATAGCGAATGAAGATTTAAATGGCAAGATAAAGAATATGATTGAATCTTCCGGCAGAAGTTGATTGTCTTAATCAGTCGGAGTTTCATTCCACAGTTCGTTCAGTTTGACGATTTTATCATGTTCTCCCACTACCCAAATCACATCGTTTGCCATAAATTCCAAGTTGATATCAGGGTTCATGGTTGAAGATTCTCCACGTTCGATGCCTACTACCAGACAATCAAACTTATCTCTGATATGGGATGTTTTGATTGTTTTACCAATAAATTTAGACTGTGGTTCTATCTGAAATTGTGCGATAATTACTTCCGGTGTAGCGTTTACATTCGCTGAAGAAATTTCATGATACATTTTTCCTTTTTCTTCTATAAATTGTTGGAACACTTTCATTTGAGTGTCGTTTCCTAAAACGACTATGTGATCGAATGGATACAGGCGTTCGTCTCCTCCCGGAATATTAATTCGTTTATTTCCCCGTATGATTTTGACGACATTTACGCCACAAAGTTGGCGAAAATTCAGCTCTTTTAATGTTTTCCCAATAATTGAATAATCTTGTTTCACTTCAAAGTCCGATAAATGTAAATCTTTATCTAACAAGTGGTTGACAAATTTTGTTTTTACGATAGCATGTTGTTCCTGATAAACTTGACGGGCATGAAAATTTCGTTTGAATCTACGCTCTATTAAGATAGAATTTTTTTTCAATCTTTTTGAGTAGAAAAATAAAATCACTAATAATGTAACTATAGGAAGCATGATAAGCCATTCGACGTGGAATAATTCTAAAAGTATTCCGAATAAAATAATCATACAGAGGATAATTCTGATGGCTATTAAAAAGATAAGCGGACCTCTGTTTGCCTTATTTTTGCCCCATAATTCTTCAAATTCTTTCGACCGGTTCTTTTTTGCCATGATTGCCCTCAAAAAAGGAGATATGATCAAAATAATAATGCTTGCCGATAGTATTTTTCCTCTTATACCTTCTATATGCTCTGCGACAAATGGAACAAGATATTGAAACAAAAAGAAAATAATCATGAGTATGAATGCAAGATATATGGCTACCATTGTGACAATATCTTTTATTAATTTTTTCCACGTATTTTCATTATTGACAGGCCGGGCGACCGATGCTTCTTTATTCATGAATTTATACCACGATTGAGGTGATTTTTCTTCTATAAATTTATAAACAGGCTCCGAACATTTAATAATATAAGGAGATATGAAAATGGTAACAACAGATACGGCAACGATAACAGGATAAAGATGAGGGGCAATAACGCCTAAAGAAAGTCCTAATGCTGCGATGATATAAGAAAATTCTCCGATTTGGGATAAAGAAAATCCGGCTTGTATGGCGACTTTTAACGGTTGTCCGGAAAGTAAAATTCCTATGGTGGCAAATGTAACCTGTCCGACAATAACCACCAACGAAATAATAACAATAGGCCAAATGTATTGTTGCAATACCGAAAGATTAATCATCATTCCCACAGAAACAAAGAAAATAGCTCCAAACAAATTTTTAACCGGCTGTACTAAATGCTCGATATGTTCGGCTTCCAGCGTTTCCGCCAGAATAGAACCCATTACAAAAGCGCCTAAAGCAGAAGAAAACCCCGCTTCAGTGGCTAAAATAACCATAGTCAAACATAGTCCGAGAGAAACTACCAATAGTGTTTCGTCGTTCAAATGTTTTTTTGCTCTTTTCAATAGTGTAGGAATAAGAAAAATCCCTATTAGAAACCAGAATAATAGAAATTCTACTAATTTGAAAATACTGTCTAACATCTCGGTTCCTTCAAATGTTTTGCTGATGGCTAAGGTTGATAATAATACCATTAGCAATACGGCAAACAGGTCTTCTACTACTAATATACCTAATACGATATTTGCGAATTTTTGATTCTTTAATCCGAAATCGTCAAATAATTTGATGATAATCATTGTAGAAGACATACATAGCATACCTCCCAGAAACAGACTATTCATGTGCGACCAACCAAGAGACATTCCGGTTATATAACCAAGTGTCATCATGGCTATTACAATAGTAAAAGTGCCGATGAAAGCCGTAACCCCAACACGCATCAGCTTTTTAAAACTAAAATCAAGTCCTAACGCAAATAAGAGGAAGATAACTCCTATATCCGCCCAAGTTTGTATATTCCTCTCATCTGCCACAGTTGGTAGAAATGTGATTTGAGGGCTTGCTAAAAATCCGGCGATAATATAACCCAATACAACAGGTTGTTTTAACCATTTAAATAAAATGGAAACAATACCGGCTGAAATCAGAATGAGAGCAAGGTCTGTAATGAGTGTTGGAAGATGAAACATGAACTATTTGTATAAGTTTTATTTTCTAAATGGCGGTTTAGTTACATAAGCTGCCAAATCTTTATTTCTGATACGGATATAAACGGTAGAATTTAATTCGGCGTATTCAGGCTTCACATATCCCATTCCAATTCCTTCTTTAGTGGAAGGCGAGATACTTCCGGAAGTTACTACGCCGATTATTTCGCCCGAAGCATTTACAATTTCATATCCGTGACGAGGAATTCCTTTTTCGTTCAATATAAAACCGCAAAGCTTACGCGATACACCATTTTGTTTTTCTTTTTCGAGAATATTGCGGGCAATAAAATTTTTCCCGTCGACAAATTTAGTAATCCAGCCTAATCCGGCTTGAATAGGAGTTGTCGTATCGTCTAATTCATTTCCGTAAAGAGGGAATCCCATTTCTAAGCGCAGCGTATCTCTGGCGCCTAATCCGACAGGTTTAATTCCGAATTCTTCTCCGGCACTGAAGATTGCTTCCCAAATTTTCAATCCATATTCCGGATAAAAATAGAGTTCAAATCCTCCGGCGCCGGTGTATCCTGTGTTGGAAATAATAACGTCTTTTACTCCGGCTAATTCTCCTGTTACAAATGCATAATACGATATGGAAGATAAATCAATAGAGGTTAGTTTTTGCAACGTATTCAACGCTTTAGGACCTTGTATGGCTAATTGAGCAATATGGTCGGAAGCATTTTCAAGGATAGCTCCTTCGGTATTATTTTTTACGCACCAATCCCAGTCTTTTTGAATATTGGATGCATTGACGACTAACATATATTTTTCCGGTTCATAATGATAAATGAGAAGGTCGTCGACTATGCCTCCTGTTTCGTTTGGAAAACAAGTGTATTGGGCTTTACCAACAGGCAAGGCGGCAACATTGTTGGATGTGATTTTTTGCAGAAAAGCCAATGCCTGCGGACCTTTTATCCAAAATTCACCCATGTGGGAAACATCGAAAACACCAACATTATTAAGAACTGTTGTATGCTCGTCTATGATTCCGGAATATTCAATGGGCATATAAAATCCGGCAAATTCGTGCATTTTTGCTCCGAGTGTATGATGAATTTCGTTGAAAGGAGTTTTCTCCATTATTGTGTATTTTTTGTATATTTGTAATTATTTTGGAGAACAAAGGTAATTTTTTTTTGTAGTCCATGCAACGTTTTTTATATTCTTAAGGATGCTTTATTTTACCGACCGGACAATTCCCGAATCCGAATCGCTGTTATTAATCCGTTTGTCTTCGCTCTTTACTTTTCTTCCAAAATCAAAATTCCAACGGAATTGAAGCAATACCATACGTGCTAAATCGTTGGAATAGGCAGTCGTGGTATAAGGCATGTAGCTGTTTCTGTTTTCGCCATATCGCGTATATTGATTTGAAAATGGTAACATAATGCCTGCTCCTACAGTATATTTTCCTGCATTGTACGATAACATGAATAAGTGCATATTTTCGCCTCCATTCAATGTTTCGCCGAAAAAGTAACTGTTGGGAGTTTGAAGCTGGAATACTCCGGTAAATTTTTTATAAAATCCAATTAATTGCGCTCTTAAATAAAAATTGGAATAGGTATGAAAATAATCGTTTCCATCACTGATGTAATAATTTAACCCACCTGTTAACGAAAGCATTACATATTTTTTTATTGGTCCGGCAGACAGCGTTAATTCGTTATTCACCTTTTGCCAGCTTTTTTGGTTTTCATTTGTACGGATAAACTTATCATCTTCTCTTAAAACCGTTTCCATGATTGCGTTTGGTTTATAATCATAATTGAAATTGAAGTTTATCCCGTATATTCCTTTTTTCCAATTGAACAACAAATTTGTATAATAATTTACGTTGGGCTTCAAAAGAGGATTTCCTCTCATAATTTGCAAAGTATCAATATATTGGTCAATAGCGCTCAAGTCTGAAAGCGAGGGAAGGCTGTTATAAACTTCACCTCTCAAACGCAAAAACGTACTGTTTGTAAAATCGTATTGCAAAGTCAGTTTCGGTCTGAATATATACGAAGTGTAATCGCTTTCCCCTTCTTGCTTTGCATACGCGCGTGATAAGCCGATTCCTCCGATGTAGCTGAATTTGTTCTTTTTGCCTGCATATTCCGCATACACGTATGTTTCCGCCTGATTCATCTTTGTTTGCGCATTTTCCGTTCCCGTATAATCATTATCGGCAAAGGCTTGGGTATGTTTTAAGCCGGCCGTAAAGCGACCGGAGTTTTCAAGTTGTTTTTCATATATGCCTTCTCCGATAATTGAATATTTCTTTCCTGTAATATCCGACAAAATATCGGTAATTTGCTGTTCGCCTTTTGTTTCGTTGTATTGTTGATTGATTATCGAATGGATGTAAGTGCCGACAACGTTGAAAATCAAGCTTTGTTTGTTTGCCAGCGAACGGAAATAGTATAAATCCAAAGAAGGCAAAAATTGTCGAGAGTTTGATCCCTGCTTGACTTGCGTAATATCGTCCGGAGTAAGCGAGATATATTGTGAGGAATAGCGGATTTTATCATCGTAAAGACCGCCGAAACGAAAGGTTGCGTTAAAATAATACTTTTTATCCATCAAATTATAATTCAAGGCAATATTATTATCCTCTTCTCTTTTGTCAGCAGCTGAACCATTAGTAAAGCGAGTCATACTGCTGCCATCGGCAAAATTAAACGTCTGTTCTTCGTCCGCCCATACCTTTGTGGGTTTTACATAACGAAGCGAATAATTCAATCCAAATTCGGATTTTTTGTAATTGATTTTAAAAGTAGCCATATCATTTGCAAAACCGGTAGTTATCGCATTTCCCAAGTCCAAGCCGCCTGAACCTCCGGTAAGATTCCGTTTCAACAGATAATTGATAACGACAGCGGCGTTTCCGTATCGTACTCCCGGATTATCAATGTATTCAATTCGGAGAATATCGCCGGGTTGCAAAGCCCTTATATCTGAAAGTTCTACCTTTACGCTATTGATACAGAATTGAATTGTTTCACCGCCCGGCAGCGTAACTTCATTGGTTATCGGATTTACCGTTAATCGTGGAAGCTGCATGGTAGTCAATAAGTTAATGCCATTGCTCGAATGCGCTTTCTGTTCGTCTGTAACAAATACAATCATGCGGTCGGTTTTATTAACAGTATTGGAAGCCGTAATCGTAACATCTTTCAATTGATTGACAGATTCTTCCATGACGATATTTCCCAAATCGACCGATTTGGATAATCCGTTCAGCACAATGGTTTGGGAAGAAAAGCCCAAATAAGAAACTGTAATACGATAGTTTCCTGCTGCTACATTCTTGAATCGGAAATTTCCATTTTCATCGCCGTTCATTCCGGCTATGTAAACCGAATCTGAGATGGTCAATTCAACATTGGCAAACGATAAAGGCGATTCTTTTTCACTTTTTTGCATAACCTTGCCCGATATTTGATATTGAGCAAACGATTGTAACACTGCAAATGATAATAATACAATGAATACAATACTTTTGAATTCTGACTTTTTCATGACTTATATTTTTTTTTGTTAATAATCAATGAATTTGACAGAACAAAGTTAGACTGTAAAACCTTGAAGTGCGTTTGCCCGATATGGACAAGCATGGACAACAGAAAAAAATAAGCTGCTCATAATAAGCAGCTTACCAATTTTTAACATGAAGCAATGTGGACATTTTATTTCATCATCAGTTCCAAGAATATATTTCCAATAATTTTTCGTTTTGATTTTTTTCTGAAAACTGTTGACTCATCTTTTCCTTGATGCGTTGTTTTCTTTTTGTGACAGAAGAAGGCGATATTCCCATAAGCAACCCGACAATAGAAGTTGAGAGACGCAGCTTGAACAAGCAGCAATAGAATATATCTTCTTCCGTTAAAGTAGGATAATCAACATGTAACCGGTATGAAAGGCCATCAAACAATTGATTAATGGCATTAATTATTTCGGGTTGTTGCGATTTTTCAATATAACGCGGTTTCTTGCTTAATTTATCAAGAACATCTGTGTGAGCAATCAGTCGAGCCGTAAGAAACCTTTCACGTTCCTGCAATCTTGCATTTTGTTCCGCAAGTTTTTCAAATATCTCAAAATCAGCATCTTTTTGATCCACTGATTTCGAGTTATATTCAATGTCCTTTTGCAATGTTTTGTTCTTTCCTTTCAGCGTTTCATTTTCTTCATTCAGTTGAGCAATTTCCTGTTTAAGGTCTTCATTTTCATCAAGTTGAGAAGATAAAGAGCTTATCATCTCTTCGTTTCTACGAATGATAGCTTCATTTTCAGTTAATTGCAGGGTATGCAAACGCAATTGTTCTTTGGCTTTTTGTTCGGAACGCTCTTTTTTCAACAGTTTTCGCTGATAAATATAAATGATTGAAGCAATTATAAGTAATACAATGATTCCTACCCAAAGAAAACCCTGTTTCATTTTTCCACGCTCAATGTCAAGTTGCAGATTGTTTTGGATTAATTTATTATTGGCAAACTGTTGTTCCTGATTTATTTTTGCATAATTTCGTATTTTTCGTATAAGCGTATTGGCAGCCATACTCATTTCTGTCATTGACAAAGTTTTTCCTTCTTTTGCGCGAACAATTTCCTGAAATATGCCAAGCAAAAGATTAATTTGATGAAATTCAATATCATCGCCTAATCGTAATTTTGATTGATTTTTAATATTATCGAAGAATGATTGGGTAGAATCAATATACACTTGGGCGGAATCGAGCTGTCCCAAATTAATCCATGTAATGATATAACTAAAACGGATACCATTATCTGCCGTACCCATTCTGCGTTCCAAATCCCGCAACATAGAGATGGCTTCTTTGCCTTTTCCTGTGGCGCTTAGCGAAGCGGCATAGCTTCGCGTTAAATCAAATTCAAACATATTATCATGCTGTTTTTGAGCGAGTTCAATTCCTTTTCGATAATATAAAAATGCGGAATCTTGCTGAGCCAACCGGGCAAACAGCGTTGTGAGATTTACATAGACATTAACATAAAAACCAACATTTTGGTCGGTGGCGTATTTTTTTGTAACCTGAATCAAATCTCTGATTTTCCCCGAATCGGCGGGCATTTCGTACAATCTTGCCAACCGGGAACAAACCTGTTGCATTCCCGCTGTATCTTTTTGTTGTATGGCAATTTGCATTGATTCATTCAACAAATGTTCCTGTTGCGAGCGAGCCGTATCCGACCAATTGATTTGGTCTGCTGCCAACAGGCTTGCATCCAATAAATGAGGCGATTCCGTCTTTTTATAATATGCAACGGCGTAGTGAATCAAAGAATCATTCATGAGGCTTCGACGTTGTTTTTCATGCGTTTTGGTCAGCCAATAAGCATAATCAGCCTTATCCTTGGCAGACAATTCATTGAGATTTATCTTTTCTTCCAACACTTTCGCCAAACTATCGGGATTTTCTTTCAACATCTTCTCCAAAGATTCCTCCTTCAGCATCTTATTGTGAGAAGAATTGCAAGCTGCTAAAGCAAATAAACAACAAGGTATAAATAAATGGATTAATTTTCTCATTTTATATTATATGTTACGCCAACAATTCCACTATCTTCACAATCACCTGTACCGCTTTTTCCATTGATTGTATGGGGATAAATTCGTAACGGCCATGGAAATTGAGTCCGCCGGCAAAAATATTGGGGCAAGGAAGTCCTTTGAACGAAAGCTGAGCGCCGTCGGTTCCTCCCCGAATCGGTTTTACTTTGGGTTTAACGCCAACAGCTTCCATGGCTTTAAATGCCAAATCAATAATGTGTTTTTGAGGCTCCACGATTTCCCTCATATTACGGTATTGCTGTTTGATTTCCAATTGAACAGTATTAGGATATTGTGAATTTAAATAACCAGTAATATTTTCCAATACTTTTAAGCGCTTTTCAAATAAAATTCTATTATGGTCGCGGACGATGTAGGATAAGGTAGCTTCTTCTACCGTTCCGGTCATGCCGGTTAAATGAAAAAATCCTTCGTAACCTTCGGTGTGTTCCGGTCGCTGTTCAGCCGGAAGCATATCTGCAAATTTCATCGCAATGTGCATTGCATTGATCATTTTATTTTTAGCATATCCGGGATGTACATTACGCCCTCTAACGGTGATTTTTGCAGATGCTGCATTAAAATTTTCATATTCCAATTCTCCGATTTCTCCGCCATCTATAGTATATGCCCAATCGCATCCGAACAGATCAACATCAAATTTGGAAGCGCCCATGCCAATTTCTTCATCAGGATTAAATGCGATCCTTATTTTTCCATGCTTGATTTCAGAGTGTTCTTGGAGATATTGGATAGCTGTGATAATTTCGGCGATTCCCGCTTTATCATCAGACCCTAACAAAGTTTTTCCGTTAGTGACAATCAAATCTTCTCCTGTGTAATCTAATAATTCCGGAAAATCTTTGGGAGATAAGACGATATTTTCTTCTTTACATAAGATAATATCTTTACCATCATAGTTTTTAATTATTTGCGGTTGTACATTCTCTCCCGACATATCAGGGCTTGTATCCAAATGAGCAATAAATCCTATTACCAGCAAATCTTTATCTGTATTGGCCGGCAACGTTGCCATTAGATAAGCGTGTTCATCAAGTGTAATATCTTTCAACCCCATGCTTTTCAATTCTTGTTGTAAAGCTTTTGCGAAAACCATCTGTTTGGCTGTGCTTGGAGTGGTTTCTGTGGTTTCATCGGACTGAGTATCGAATGAAACATAATTAAAAAAACGATCAACTACCATATTTGATTGAAAATTAAAATTTATAAACATAATGTTTTGCAAATATATAATAAATATAAGTACTTCATGTATATGTTTATATTAAAAAGAAGAGGCATCCATTTATTGAATGCCCCAACTGTTAATCTGAAATAAGGAGTATTTATTTTAACATATCTCCTTTAGTTAATATCAGAAGCTCAAGGGGATCACTTGGAAGCTTTTTAGCCTCAGTAGAATATGATTTCACACTGATAAATAGAGTTACACACAGCAACAAAGCACAAATCCAAATTTTCTTTTTTGTTTTCATAATTAAATATATTAAAATTTTCACAAGTAAAGATAGGGGTAAATCAGCTAAAAGAGTGTATACAGGCATATTTTTTTTGTATACAAGCTATTTTGTATATTGTTGATTTTTAGTGTTTTATATAATGCTATTTTTAGAAAATTGTATACAAGCCTAATTTTAATGTATACAAAAGAAAAAAACATATCAAAAATAAACAAAAAGGGAATTATAAGTTAATTAAAAATTGATTGAAGTCGTCGTAACTATCGAATCCCATTTTCATTCGCAGTCTCATTTTAATAGTTCTGATAGAGTTATATTCGTATGACAAAAGAAATGCAATTTCATCATGACGGAACTCCGCTTTGATTAGGCAGCAAAATTGCAATTCTTTTTCAGTTAACGTTGGATAAGATTCTTTCAGTTTATCCACAATGTTATTATATAAGGCATTAAACAATGGATATAGTTTATCCCAATTTAAAGTTTCTGCAATATTATATCCGAAAATTTTATGAAATTGTTTGATAAAGTAGTTATTGTTTTGGTTTGGTTCAATATTCATCTGGGTAATTTTTTTTGCGAGGTCTAATTTTTCTATTAATAATTCTTTCAATTTATTTTCTTTAATGTTCTTTGATTGCAACATTTCTTCTAAAAAGCCTACTGTTCGTTGAATTTGCAATAGCTTAGCTTTTTGTTTCTGAGTTTTATATATGTAAAATCCAACAGCCACGGATAATAATATAAATAACGACATATAAAAAATGAAAAGGTGCAATCGTTGGATTAAAAGTTCCTGTTTTTCATTTTCCAAACTTTCGGTTTCGTATTTTTTTTGGATTTCTAATATATTTTGAGACATCATATTTATGTATGTGGAATCTATGTATACAAGACATTCTTCTAAGTCCGACAAAGCTGGTTGATAGTCTCTTTTCATTTTGTCGATTCTATATAACATTTTTTTATAAATATAAATTTCGCTTAGACTAGGTTTTGTATTTACAGAATAGGCTTTTTCTATATATAGGAGTGCAGAATCAGGTTCATTTAATCCTATATGTATTTCTGATAAAGACATATAATCATTAAAATTTTCATGTTGTTCTCCGGAACACTCTATTGCTTTTTTTATAAATGTTTTTGCTTTTTCTAATTGATTATTTTCACAAAAATTTAGTGAAATGGATTGGAATATACGATAAATTTCATTTTGATTGTTTTCTTGTTCTGCATATTCTAAAGCTTTTTGATAATTAATCAAGGCGCTGTCGGTATATCCTTGCTGACGAGATACTAAATAGACATCACCAATTCGCTTATACATATAAGTTGCATATTCTTTATTTCCGGATTTCTGAAAATAAAATATACCTTTTTTGAAATTGTTTATTGCTTCTTGAAAATTTAGTTGGTTTTTATATAAAAATCCGAAATCATGATAAATTAGCCCTAATAGATTAAAATCATAAGCTTTTTCTGCGTATTCTTTTGCTAAATGACAAGATTTTATAGCTTCTTTATTGAGGTCTCTTGCTTGATAAACCCTGTTTTCATAAAAATAAGCATGAGCAACTCTATCGTAATCATTCTTTTTTTTAAAATAATTGATTGCTACATATAAAAGAGTATCATTTGAAATATCAGCATTAATTTTGTTTTTAGCTTGTGTTTTGAGAAGAAGAAAATGTGCATATAATTCGTTATTCAAACTTTTAGGTTTTTTTATGTTTTCCAATAAAACTAACGTACTATCGGGATTTGAAAATACCAGAGTCTCTGCTTCTGTTATTATTTGGGAGTCTTTGTCCCTGCATGAAAATAGAATTAATGGTATAGAAATAACAAGAAATAATAAAATAGGATTTTTCATATTATTGTTTTAAAATTATTCTCTTCCTTTTTGGTTAAGTAGTTTAGTGCGTGTTTTGAAAAATGTTAACACAGGATTCACAATAAACCTGTAAATCCTGTGTGTCTTTTGTTATAATGCGTTTTCTTTAATCAAATATTCTGCGATTTGTACTGCATTTAAAGCAGCTCCTTTTTTAATCTGATCTCCTACGCACCAAAATGAAAGCCCGTTAGGATTGGAAATATCTTTTCGGATACGTCCAACAAAAACAGGATCTTTAGAAGCAACAAATAAAGGCATTGGGTAAACTTTATTAGCAGGATCATCTTGAACTACAATGCCTTCAGCTTTTTCGAACGCAGCTTTAGCTTCTTCAACTGAAATTGGACGTTCCGTTTCCAACCAAACAGCTTCGGAATGAGCTCGAAGAGCAGGAACACGAACACACATAGCGCTTACTTCTACGTTTGAGTGCATGATTTTTCTTGTTTCGTTATACATTTTCAGCTCTTCTTTAGTATAACCGTTGTCTGTAAATACGTCTACCTGAGGGATTAAATTATATGCTAATTGATAAGCGAATTTTTCTACTGTCGTTTTTTCGCCATTTACGATTTGTTTGTATTGGTTAGCCAATTCGTCCATAGCAGCTGCGCCGGCTCCAGAAGCTGCCTGATAGGTTGCAACATGCACTCGTTTGATGTGTGAAAGTTGCTCAATGGGCTTTAATGCAACAACCATCTGGATTGTAGTACAGTTAGGATTTGCAATAATGTTTCTCGGACGATTTTTAGCATCTTCCGCGTTTACTTCCGGAACAACTAATGGAATATCATTGTCCATTCTGAAAGCGCTTGAATTGTCAATCATTACAGCGCCATGTTTAGTAATTGTATCTGCAAATTCTTTGGATGTACTTGCTCCGGCGGAAGTAAATACAATGTCAATCCCCTTAAAGTCGTCATTGTGTTTGAGTTCCTTAACCGTAATTTGCTTTCCTTTATAAGGATACACTTTTCCGGCGCTTCTTTTCGAACCAAAAAGAATCAACTCATCCATTGGGAAATTTCTTTCCTCAAGCACACGAAGGAACTCTTGTCCTACGGCGCCACTTGCTCCAACAATCGCTACTTTCATTGTTTTTGTTACTTTAGAAGAGTTTAGAACAGAACAGGTTAATACCATGATTTCCTATCTAACCCTAAAAAATTATTAAAAATAAATATTAAAATTATTTGAATCTATCAAAATAACTATATCTTTGCCGACGGAAATGGCCAAATCCAAACTTTAGCCCATTTGGGCTGCAAAAATAATAATTATTAATCAAAACAAGTTTTATTTCATGAAGAATTTAATTTTTTTGATGTTTTTCTTAACATCGCTTTTTACTGCGTATTCACAGTCTCCAAGCAATTTTTCCAGTGGTAATTTTATTCAAAATCCAACATGGGAAGGTGACGTGTCTAAGTTCAAGATTTCTGATGGTCAGTTGCAATTGAGTGATAATACTGCGGATAAGATTGGTCCGAGTTATTTGTCTACAGTTTCCGACCGGGTTAGAAACACTTCTTGGGAGTTCCGGGTTAAAATGGATTTTAATCCGACCAGTTCTAATTATTCAAAGATTTATTTATGTAGTACGAATGGCAATTTAAATGAAGCTTTGAATGGGTTTTTCGTCAGATTGGGACATACAAATAAAAATGTTGCTTTGTTGTCACAGGATGGAACAAAAACGACCGTGTTATTTCAGGGAGAATCGAAGCGTTTGGATATGAGTTCCGTATCTGTAAAAATAAAAGTAACTCTCGACAAGCAGGGAATATTTAGTATTTATTCTCAATTGGAAGGAGAGAGTGATTTTGTGTTTGAAGGGTCGAAACAAGTAACGGAGTTTCCTGAAAGCAATTATTTTGGAGTTGTATGTGTATATACAAAAACAAGAAATGAACATTTCGTGTTTGATAATTTTGCTGTGGCAAAAATTGATGAAGACGATTCATTGCCGGAAGAATTAAAGGAAGTTCCTGCATTTGGAGATATCATATTCAGTGAAATTATGGCGAAGCCGGTAGGAGATGTTCCGGAATATGTTGAGTTTTATAATCATTCTGATAAGACATTTTCATTGAAAAATTGGCAATTTTATTATGGAGATAAACCTTACACATTACCGGAAGCAGAAATAAAGCCGAATGCTTATTTTGTTTTATGCAAACCGGGTTCTGTTTCATATTTTTCAGATCAGGTGAAGGCAATTGGAGTCTCCTCCTTCCCAACATTGGCCAATACGGGAAAATTGCTTCGTCTGGACGATAATAATGGAACTCTGGTACATTGGTTTGAATATTCTGAGAAAATGTATGGTAGCGATGAGAAGAAAACAACAGGAGGTTGGTCTTTAGAGTGTATAGATTTGGAGAACAAGAGCAATTCGGAAACCAATTGGTCTGGTTCACTTGTTGAAGGAGGAACTCCCGGCATGCCCAATTCCATGCAAGCTATAAATCCTGATGTTGAGTATGCTCACATTATTTCTGTAACAAAACTACAAGAGGACACTTTGCTGATTAAATTTTCCAAGCCGTTAGACTTAAAAACCTTGTCGGATAAGCAATCTTATGATATTCGCTCAACCGGATATGATATAGATTTCTTATCATTTAATTATCCGCAAGGAACAGAATTGAAATTACATTTGAATAAAATGCCGGATAAAGGAGAAATAATCGATTTATTTTTTCCGGGTTTGTTGGATTTGTCGGGACATGTTTTGGATGATGAGCAGTTTGTTTCCATTGGTTCCGGATATGAGGCGGAGCCGTTAGACGTTGTTATCAATGAGTTGCTGCCTAATCCTTTAGCAGACAGTAATGAGTATGTAGAATTATATAATCGTTCGAACAAAGCAATAGATTTATCATTTTTGAGTATAGCAAGTCGCAAAAATACGGATGGAACTTTGAATAAAGCATATCCTTTAGCTTCCGGTTTAAGCTTGTTATATCCTAAGCAATATTTATTGATTACCAAAAGCATGGAAAAAGTGACAAATTTTTATTCTTGTCCTATTGATGTTTTTGCGGTAGAATTATCTGTCATGCCAACAATAACAAATACTTTGGGCTGTATAGTATTAATTAATAATCAAACAAATGTTATTGTTGATGAGTTTTCTTATACCGAAAAAATGCACGATGCGTCTATCCTTGATAAGAAAGGAGTGGCTTTAGAGCGAATTGATGTTGATGGCCCAACGAATAGCGAATCTAATTGGACATCGGCTTCTTCTTTCGTGGGATATGGCACCCCCGGATATGCCAATTCTCAAAAAAGAATTATTGCCGGTTTGGAAAGCTTAAAACCTGCGGTCAATGTTGTTACAATTGATGCTGATAATTATCAAATCAATTATCATTTTTTCGATCACGGCAATCGTTGCAGGATTATGGTTTTTAATACTTTAGGAAAGCTGGTTAAAACTATTGCAAACAACGAATTATTAGGAACCGAAGGCTCTATTTCCTGGAATGGCAAGGCCGACGGTGGACAAAAGCTTCAATCGGGAATCTATTTCATCAGGATGGAGGTAGTTTCTTCGAATGGAGAAACTGCAAGATATGGTTTGAAATGTCTCGTTGAAAATTAATCAGTGGAGTAGTTTTGTGATTTATTTAAACACGGAGTAAAAGGAGTTTGTTTCACGGAGTAACACGGAGTTTTTATTTAAATCTCCGTGTTACTCCGTGAAACAAACTCCTTTTACTCCGTGTTTAAATTATTCTTCCTGTTGATG
>Ga0123357_10002207_pt1 | contig 21512 bp, 16 predicted proteins | sample TergutEmb28metaG_FD_89873 | JGI IMG/M metagenome (GOLD analysis project Ga0123357, IMG submission 89873) | Embiratermes neotenicus P4 segment gut microbial communities from Petit-Saut dam, French Guiana - Emb289 P4 | ecosystem: Host-associated > Arthropoda: Insects > Digestive system > Gut ... | reverse complement strand
GTCATTTGCACTCCCCCCCCAATAAAAATTTTATTTTTTATATAATATATTTTTTATAGAAAATAAAAAAAAATTTTTTTAAAAAAAAAAAAAAAAAAAAGGGGGGGGGGGGGGGGGGGTTGCATGATAATTATTCATAAAATTAAAGAAGTTATGTGTAGGGATTCTTCTGCAAACTGAAGACTGTACCATTTTATATGCAGGATATGCTGGTGGTAAGCATGGACCGTAGCATGGCAGCATACTGGCACACTTACAACTGTAAATGGGCTAAACATGTGAGTATTTAAATTTTAAAGGATTCTGATGATGGTAATGATCACAATCATGACTGAAGTTTTAGATATAGTCCATTGTTTCAGGCCATAAAATTCCCATAACCTAATGGAGGCTGAATGTTCTGTCTGTCTTCAGATGAAATGGGAAAATGGGGAGAACCTGCTCTTGTGAGCCCTTTAGAAAAAGTAATCGCAATCTATGTTTGAATGCTTACTTCACTTTCCAATCCAACTTGCAACAGTGTCACCAGAGTCTCAGCAGTGATTTCCACCTGCCTGTCCAGAATATGAGATTCAGAAGGGTTTTTTGGTGTGGTAATCCCATTGTCTGTGGGAAGTGGGGAGAAACTCCCATCATCTGCCTGTCGTTGCTGAATCCACCTCTTTACGCCTGACACAAGGACTGGATCCACACTGGTGTATGACTGCATCTTTGCTAGTAATTCCAGTACTGTGACCGTGTTACTGCAAGAAATAGAGTGCAGTAAAAATGACATGCCCTGGTGTTATGAGTAGAAGTGACACTTCTATACATTGTAAGATAACAAAAGTGAATCTCAACGAAATCAATTGTGTGTATGGGAACTGAATTATGATAACTATGGCCCTAGTTCTCTTGTAAGGTCCTCCTTATGTATTTTATGCATTATCTGTTACTTCTATTTTACAATTAACTAATGTCATCTTTTGGAAGATACAGCACTTTGTTACTGGCATGCCTTGCTATAACACTACTTTCTGACTCACCTGTGACTGCCAAGTCTGTGGTGGTCACCAAAGGAGAAGTCTGGTTTCATGAAGTGTAACAGAGCCTGCAGTTGAGTACTTAATCTGCTTATTACTTCTGATTCATCCACAGAATTGGTACTAATGTTGTTTCCCAGTTCAGCCATTTGCCTTAGTACCAACAGTGGTGTAAATCTAGACACAGATGCTGCCAAGCTGTAACATAATTCATAACAACTATGACACACTAGATCTGCCATCAAAATGATGTCTCTTCCACAGCTGTGATAATGCTGAGTCCACTATATTCTGAACACAAGGCAAACAATTTAATAATTACAGTCTTCTAGCATATGATGTTGTGATGATGGGCAACTTGTTACTAACATTTCTGAAGGGCTTACTACCTTTTTCTACATGAAAGCCAAAAAAGAATACGTTGCTGGAAGAAGTGGTTGCATTATTTTATATAGGAAAAGATCAGGTTTGGTGAATGTTATAGCCAGCCAATAGGAAGGGGGTGTTGTGGGATGGGCAGGGTCATGATTAGAGCACAGTAGAGGCAAGAAAAACAAAAGAACACATGACACTGCACCAACCCCACAACACCTCATTATGTACAACACTTCAGTAAGCTCCTCTGAAAGAGCTGGTATTAAATTACTAATCAACACCACATCAGATCCCACATGATTGCAATGAAAACCTCAAATCATACAGGAAAACAATTTTTTCATACACTACTAAACGAAGATTAAAGTCTTCTTGGACAAAACACCAAGTTGACTGGTAAACAGCAACATTTTGGAGGTGCCTGATTTCTCCTTATTCAGGGTACATGCAGTCCAAAAGAAGAATAAAAACTCTTTATGGACTGCTTAGACCCTGAAGATAGAGGCAGCAAGCTCTTCCAGAACGTTGTTAAATACTCATATCTACAAACAGATATGGTGTGCATCTCAGAAGACTATAATTTTCATTAACTCTGGCGTGAAAACCACATTCTTGCATCAAAAGCTACTAACTGTTCATGAAGTCAATAAGTGTGAAGTGTCATCCAGTTTTCAAAAAATTGTTTTCTGTCCAGAATGAACAATTCCAGTAGCCCAGTAATTATAGATGCAATAATAAACCACAATCAGAACCCTCTATTACTAATTTAGCTTTCCAAGGACTGGTTGGGTCTCTCAGTGAGACAAGAACGATTTCTGTATGATCCACAGGTTTCAATTCAGGTGATGCTTCATTTCAATTAATTTGTTTGAGCTAATCCTGAAAGAATGCTAAAAGATGATTACCATTACTGATCACATAGTGTTACCTGGTGGACTCCCCAAGGCCCATGCCCAGGCCTGGTGGATGTGAGTGAGAAGTGACAGGAAGTGCCAAACCTCCAGCAATCAGTAGTGTTCCCTGTTCTGAACCTGGTACCACAGAGTGGGGTACATCCAAATGTAGTACTTGTGAGAAACCAGCTTCATCATTGTAATTCCACACCCTGCAGAAATTAATGGATTATTGCTTCCAAATTAATCTTGGTAACAGTGAAAATAGCTGGAAGAAAACTTACAGGAAAGTTAAGGATTCTAGTCTTCCAGGATGTGAAACCACACAGCATCATTAACGGATCTTGACATTTGAAAGGAGGGTAGTGACTTCACCTCAAAGGTTGAGAAGTCCAGGACCAGAATCCTCAACATCAACACTGTGGAAATCTCAAATCTCATTTATGCATATATATATATATATATATATATATATATATATTTAACATTTACTGGAACATAAAGCGACATATGACTATTATGAGATTATGATACATAACGTATTTTTATCCTGCCAATTGTCTTATGTGGGTGTGAAATTTAAATCTGAAGAGAAAATGTGGTTATTATTTCAACAAAATATCCAAAATGAAGAAATTTCATCATATGTATATTTGTCATGTGAGTCATTTAAAGCTTCTAAAGTGACCTTCATAGTCATGTGTCTTAGAAACGGAGATCACAGAAATATCAATCATAACACTTGGTTGTAGATGATATCCTGTGTTTGAAGCAGAATTGATAATCTTTAACCACTCCATGAAGTAAATTAAACACTGTATGTAAGCAAATACAAGACACAACTCCCTTCATAATCTTCAATTTTCAGGAAAATCCTACAATGAAAGAGCCTAACTTCCTCTGCAATTACAAGGAAAGCTCCCATTCTTCAGATGACAGGAAAATATTCTTCTCTTGTTTTCAAGTAAATACAGTATTCATTAATATTCATGGTATGTAATATACACAAAATTCTTGTCATAATTTACTGACTTGTCATCATAACCACATATCTTCCTTGTTGGTAATGTACTGTGCTGGAAATTACGGAAAACTGCTTCAGTTCAAAAAAGTTATGTCACGCATGTTGTAAAATCAGAATCTGGTAGTGCAAAGAACAATATTGTATGTTCTTCAGTTTCAAAAAGCCTCATTTGTTTTATTTTCAAAAAAATAATTTATTCCAAACCAACAATGCTGATTCAGAGAAACTAACCTGAATTCTGCTGTATGCCCCCAACCAGACGCAAAGCCAATGTGTTGGACTTTGAGTTTCTTGTCCATACGCCACTTCAGCAGAGTACTGTTGTACAATATGGGACCTTGTCCCACAGCGATTGTACCACGGTCCCATGTCACCCAAAAGGTATGGAATGAAGTTTCAGATAATAGGTGTGGGGTTTGAGCACTAACAAGGCGCACACCAAAACCTGAAACAGAAAAATCCTTGAAGTAGTTTAAAAATACACCTTGCAGTCCAAAATTATGCCAAATATTAAACATTTAATGGGAAGTAAAGACATGTCTAAAAATAAAATAAGCACAAAACTTAAAAGGTGAAAGTAATAAAATAAATGAGAAGGGAGATAACAAATGTTTTATAATTAAAGTTATATCAACAGAAATATAAAACAATAACCTGAAATGGTGTGGGAAAACTCACAGAATGGAACTATGTGCATTACTAATAGCAGTAAAATATTAAAACTGGGAAAAATTATGTGAAAGACTGGTGTCACTAGAATACATAGTCAGGGATGATATGAGGAAAAGAGGACTTATGTGGACGATTTTAATAAACAGGAATTTACCGTAAGACAAAGAAATATTGAGTAATTTATTAACTGCCTCAGATGCTAGAGTGATGGCATTAGCTTGTGCATGCTCTGTATGTTCCATGTTTATAGCATCAAAGTTTGCAGTTTTTGTAAAGAACACCATTTCCTGGGATGTTACCCCATGCAGTCTGGTAGGAATTTCCTATCATTTAAGAGAATCTATTGCATCATTTGCATGTCATTTCTGAGAGGATGCGATTCATTGGAATCACATCTTTCTCATGGCTAGATTTTTTTAGGAAGAATATATAAAAACTAAATTAAGAAGAATGCTATCAATATGAACTGCAGTAAACAAGACACAAGTGTCATCTGAGAGAACAATATGAGGAAAACTCTTAATTTTTGTAGGCCAAGGTCTTCGTCTGTGGCTTTTATAATGATAACCACTGTATAAGCAAATTTGTCCTCTTTCCTGTCCTACATAGTCCATAAAATATAGACCATGACTGGCTATTCAGATCACATTATTTATATGGGCAGAAATTCAGGACTCACCATGTTTGCCTCTTCCTATCCATGACATGGTATTGGCTGCATCACCTAACACAACTTGATACATTCGATCCGATATGTAACGTATATCTGAAAGTGCTATATGTGCTTCTTCATCCACTTTCACCTCAAACACAATTCCAGCACGGTTTCTTGGAGCTGACACAAACTCATAACGAAAATTTTCTGATGTAGATATGACCACATTTTCTGAAATGCATGACATTAAAAAACAACATGAGTCATCAAAGCAACTAATCATGGAAGGGCAGTGGTTTACTGCTTCTGCAGAAACAGAAGCTGATGGTACACAAAATAGTAAATTCATGCAAATAATAAAATTATATACCATTGGCACAGAAGTAAGCACTGTCTGTGTCTGTGTGCACAAGTCCCTCGGGGTGTACCAGCATGGCTGCTGAGCGCAAGACAGATCCAACAAGGGAGCTGTTACCTGGGGAACTCACTGAATCTCTGCATGAGTCACTTCCATACCCTGAAACTTCCACTGTCAACACACAAACCGTATAAAAAATTAATATGATATAAAACGTTTTTCTTGATTCTTATTAACAACTATGTTTTTGCAGCGCCAAAAAACAGCTGTAAAATACTATGTAACACCCTTGTGATAGTTGGTAATCAGGTGGGATACTATAAAAATGGAAACAGGCAAAAATCATACAATTAAAGGTGTTCAACTCATGAATATATATGACAAATTGATTACTAATCAAGAATCAATTCCAAACTCTTTCAATACCTGCTTCTTAACTATAGCTGACAAAATGGATTGTAAAATCAAAAATCATAGGACTTCATTAAATAGTAACAATCCTATACACTGTCTTCATAAGAATTTTAAGCTCCCCTTTACAAACATGAAAATAAAATATACAACTAAAGAAATTAAAGAAATTATGAAATCACTAAAATCCAAAAACTCTCATGAATATGACAAGATTTCTATGGAAATTCTACAAGTACAATTTGTATCATATCTCCTCTAACATCATATGTAACAAACCACTTTCTACAGGTATTTTTCCCTCCAGATTAAAATTTTCTTCGATAAAGTCATTTTATAAAAAAGGAGACAGAACGAATATAATAAATTTTAGTCCTATCTCTTTACTTACATCCTTTCCAATGGTTCTAGAGAAAGTTATATACACAAGAATATACCAACACATCAACCAAAATAATATATTAGCAGCTGAAAAATATGGCTTCAGAAATAATTCCTCAATTGAAAAAAACCTTCTACAAACTAATAAATGAAATTTTAGCAGCACTTAATAATAAATTAACAGTTGGTGGGATATTTTGTGACTAAGAAAAACATTCAACTCCAAAATCATGATATACTATTGTCAAAATGTGAATTTTATGAATTCAGGGGCAAAACCAATGCAATGCTACCTCAGCAATAGATAACAGAGAGTGCTAATAGATATTGCTTTTATAACAATACTACTTTTCCAGAATGGAACAAAATAAAACACGGTGTTCCTAAGAGTTCAGTACTTGGTCCTTTGTTTTTCTTACTCCAAATAAAAGATCTTCTGAATATAATAGTTTCCCTATCTAAACCAGTTCTATTTGCAGGTGACACAAGCATAATAATTACAAATCCTAGTCCCTCAAAATTTAAAGAAGATATTAACAACATAATTGATAATCTGTATGACTGGTTCAAAGTTAACTCATTATCATTAATTTGATGAAACTTACTTTTTACAACTTATGGCATATTTATGACAGCACTTAATTATGTTAACTGACTACTTTTGTAACACAATATGACATATGTTTACACAAAGCTGATACATATACAGTAAAAGTACACATATATCTAGTTGTATTGACGAATTCCACATCCTATTTGGTTTTTAACCAAGTCAGGATCTATGGACTGTATATAAGTGAATAAAGTAAATTGTGTAGATACAGTTTTTTTTAACCTCATAATTTTTATTCCATATTTCAAATAATAAGCATTACTTTGTCCACAAATACATACCATTTTCCCTGCACTTGTTTCACTTGTTTGAATAGCGGATTTTAATAATAAGATGACTGATTACCCACAACACTTTCCTGTCATTCCTAATTTTATGCTCCAATGAATGAGATGCAGAAAGCCTATCATCACCTTCTCTGCTGTTTCAGGTACAAACAGTGTTAGTTAGTTTATAAAGACAAATAGAAAAGCACTGTTCTTTAAGTCCTTTACGAAACCAACTTCTTATTCTACAACAAATGATTTTTTCATTCAAGTCTACATATTCATTTTTGTATACAGGTGATGACAATTTTGATATGACATGATATGTTTTGTTAACTCCAACTGGGTTGACACCCGGTGGCAGTAGTACAGTACACATTTACACACAAACAATACACAGAACAAGACAATAAAACAGAATACACAGAACAGAACATACATAATAATAAAAATACATAAACATAAAAATAAAATTACATAATTTACAAAATTAAACAGAAGCATACAAAACATACAACCATGTATACAATGATAAAAAAATGGAACAAAAAGAATATGAAAGAATGTGATAAATGATAAAGCCTTGTAAGCAGCAAAATTTGTATGATCTATATATCTTCTAATAATGGTAGACACCCTGTTACTAAGATCTTCACTCCACTTCACTACACTTTACCCAACTACACATCACTCCACTTCACTTCACTTGTTGACACTTCACTTGATCTGATTTAAACTTCATGTTTTCCTTTAAAATATCTGATGAAATTCATTTTGATCAGAGACTTCACATAGAAAAATTCTCCCACACTACTATCTGTCGCAACAGTGGAATGATGAATCCCTTCTCATCAGCAGTGCCCTCCTTTTTGCAGTATTCAAGTTATTAATCCTTAATCACTTTGATCCTCTAACAACTCCACATGTCCCACCTCTTTTATTTCACCCTTCATAACTACAAGTTGTAAATTACTGTGAGGTACGTTTTTAATGTAGGGAGTTCTGAAGGTGGGGGACGCAAGCTAATATTACCTTACTTGAGTGCACTGAAGAGGGATGAGGTGAAAGGAAAATAAAAGGGATCTCTATCACGTTTTCCAAAGAGCACTCTAAGAAGCTCATTTCTTCCTCACCTCCTCCTTCTGTGAAACTTTGCAATCAATCCTTCTCTCTTTCTTGTTTCCTCCCTTGAGACCTCCACTTCCTTTCAGTCCAGTTTTTGTTTGGCTTGACAGGTACTAATGATGTTTCCCCTCTACCCTTCTACAAAACCAGAAGATGGATTGTACAGTCACTACCCATCTACAGTAGTTCCCACAGCGTTCATTTCATTTTAACATTAATGGTATATTCTATATATTAACTAAACTGATTTCATGGAAGCAGTACACTTAAAACTATGTAATTATAAATACAGGGTACCCACATCAGCCCACTATTTATATCTCACTTTACAGAACAGACCAATTGACAAGCTAATAAATTATCAGCTACTCAATAAAATTCTCCAGGTTTTATGAAACCTGAAGGTTCATGACCACACAACCTTTTCTGAGCCAATGAATTTACAACACACCCTTAAACCCTGTTTTTAGATACATTTTAATATTATACTTCCATGAACATTTATATCTCCCATTGTTCTCTTCCCATCACGTTTTCAGGTTTACGTTTTGCACATATTTCTTTTCTGTTCCATGCCCCATCCCTCGCATCCTCGATGTAATCACCCTAATAACATATGGGAAAGATCACAAATATTAACCCTCTCCTTAAACAAACCTCTCCACTCACCCATTATTTCATACCTTAACATTCTCTGCACTGCCACATTCTCAGACACCTACAGTCTAGGCACTTCCCTTAGTGTGAGAATAGGTAATGGAATAATTTAGTATATTTTAAGCTTTGGGATTTTTAACAGGATGTAGGAATACATAAAATTTGTAATTGAATGGGGGCTGCATACCTTGAATTTAATCTGCTTGGACCTTCTTTGTACATGCAATTCTGAAGTGTTACTCTCATTCTCTAATATGTATTTTTCTAACTACATTATAGGCATCACATATTATATGTAATATATGGACTGATATGAGACAGCAAAATCCCTCAGAAACATTATTTGTAAATGATAAAATATGAGTACAGTAAAAAGGAGTTTTTCCAATATTACAATATTTTCAGATTACATTACACAATGCTTTTTAATTTAAATATGAAAAATTCATTTGCAAAATTTACACACAGACACACACACACACACACACACACATGTTTTCAGCCTCAGAATAGGTCATAATGGCTCATATCTTGTCTGGAAGGGGAAAAAGAAGACAATCTTGGCATACCACACAGTGCCACACAGTGTCTGCCTACCTGTCATATTCTTGACTCCAGAGCTAGTAACAACCACGCGCACAACCAGTGAGGTTGCTCCTTGAGGTCCCAATCGCAACTTTTCTGTCACATACAACATGCCATTGCTTAGGAAGTGAGCCCCTTCACTGAGGGCTAGCAATGCTGTCACCTAGAATAAAGGTGGATGTTACATTACTGAAATGAACTATCTAAACATTTAAGATTACATGTGGATCTGCAGATGTTCGAGGTAAATCATAACACTACACACTACTGAAATACCTAAACAATTAAGTTTGCATGCTTAACTGTAGGTGTTTAAGGTGAAACCAAATACAATTTTATTAATTTCATATGGAAATAATAAAGCATAACTTGGAAGTCTGCATTTTATTTTCTGGTTGTGTCTTTGACCTGAGAGTGCTGTTCATTTTATAAGAACCCCAGCACCTTCATGGCACGATCATAGAAATTAAATTCCCTCCAAAAATGTTTGTAAACCATAGGACTTGACTACAGTAATAACGAATCGCTTCAGTATTACATACTTTAAAATTGACACATTACATACTACATTACATAATGGTTTATTTTTAATCTGAATCGGTAAAACTGCTTATTTATTTATTTATTTATTTATTCATTCATTTATTTACATCCATTTTGTCACATATAGTAACACTGGACTTGTCCAAAATTGTACAAGTAAAATAAAATCAAACTATAAATAGTAATTAGGTTGCAAAACCCATTACGAAATAACGCAAAAAATTAATACACTAATCTATTTCAGCAGAAAAAAAAGTAAAATAGGTACACAAATGCAGTTTGTTGTTATATTAACATTCCTAGTGTGAAATAACTAGATTCCCTCGAGGTGCAAAAAATTCAATTGTATAAAATGAATTGTTGAAAAGAAAAGTTTTCACTTCTCTCTTAAAACCATTAAAATTGTCCAATTGTTTGATCTGTACTGGCAGTTTCTTAAATAATTTAATGCCTATGTTTGTCACACTTCTCTTATACAAAACGGTACTACAACAGAACATGTGTAGATCATATTTACTTCTCGTATTATGATCATGTATTCCAAAGTTTTGTGTTAGATTCCTTTGACCCTTTCATCTAAATTTAACAGAATACAGAGAATAAAATTTTTACTAGGAAAATGTCATAGACATGATTAATGTTTCTTGTAAGCACATTGCATTAGCAAACCATTCTGAAGTGAGTTATTCAGGGAAGGGTACAAGGAAGTGTTCCATGTCAATAAAGTTTAGAGTGAAACTAGGTGTTAAACTTTGCATTCATATGTTCTTGGATTGATGTACTTCAAGGATGAGGTCACTTAAACAGCCACTTTTGTTGGAGTGTTCTGATTTTAAAACTTTTAAAATTTTCTATTATATTATTATTTAAAGTTTGGTCATAACTTCTGTACTTCACTAACAACAAGTCACAGCTACAAGTTACTTAAACTTGGCACACAAAAGTGACTCTCTGGTCACTGTTCTTACTCCACTGTATTACTTTTTATCTTGTTTTATTCTCTCTGGAAAATATTCCTTTGTCCTATTTTTATGATTTTCATTTCAGGTAAGGTCCACTGTTTTGAAATCTGCAAGTGAAACATTGGACCATGCAGGTATATTATGAAATGGGAAGTGGAATAAAGAGAAATTTCAAACCAAGATTTCAGTGTGGGTGCACTATAAGGGAAATGAATTCACACTGCACATTTATATGTCGAAGATATCATGTTAAAAAGAAATTAAAGTGCAATAATGTGAAGGGAGAGGTTTATCATGGTCCATGTTTGGATAGTCACTTACAAAAAAAATGGTCACAATCCTACGAAAGGAACCAGATTTTACTGCATTTCTATCAACACAATGTTCGTTGACCACACATTTCAAACTACATGAGGAAGTCAGTACTGTTGCTGCCAGTGTTTATATTAGCTTCATATCAGAGCCAATATGAATTTGTCTAGCATGTAAATTACAACAGTTATGATAGACTTAATTATGATTAATGTACATGATAAGTAAATTAATATCGGCACATGTATGAGGTAATGAGGTGGTATAAAGAGTGATGATGAACTAATGTAGTAGGACAAAATGTATGGTCAAGAAAACTTGCTTTGATAGCAGTGCAATAAAAGTTGGCTGACTTATGGCAGTGTATTACTACAAGCTATACTAACCCAATCTCCTGGGAAGAGTCCTTCTTGAGAAGCTAACATTGCCTCAGTTAGTCAAGAAATTCCTTGTATACTACTGAACCTGAAGGTTTGTGGCAGTGTTCAGAACTGCCCACCACTGCCAAATTAAGTCAGTCCAAGTATGAAATACCATAAAAAAGAACTTTAAGAAAACTTACATCCATGCAAGAGTTGATGTTGTTGCCAATTTTGACATCCACTTCCACAACTTCTCCAACTCGAAGGCTTGGTGGCAGTTTGAAGTCAACTTGCAGGGGACGGAATACCATGACAGATTGTGGAGTTGAGAATCTCAGCCCCACACTGGGTGAAAGGGTAAGGGCCCATAAAGACCATTTCCCTGGTTCCTGAGGTGCTGATATTGTCAGACTATGCTGTTCCATATCCCCACTGCAACAATCACCTAAATAAGTAAACGGTTTGATTGGCATGCTTTAAAACAATTTTATTACCTCTGTCAACCTCATAGATTTTATAACTATACAAACATTCTGTCTCTTCATGGTTTTACATATTTTTGGAGACAGCAAATCAAGGAGAATAAGATAGACAGGACATGTGTTATGCATAGAATGCATACAAGATTTTGATCAAAAACTTCCAAGGAAGAGACCAGAAGGAGACTTAAATGTAAAGGAGAAGATAATATTATGATGGGTCTTGCTGAAGTAGGTTGTAGACGTGTGGAGAGGATTCATCTAACTGAAGATGGGGTTCAGTGAAAGTGTAATGTGAATATGGAATAAAAACTTAATGATCCACTGAACAACTATAGCCCTGTTGAGGGCTTTGTTTCAAAAAGTTGCCTAGATATTTTATAGCCATAACCAGTATCTTTATCTGCTGGAATTCTTCTGAAACACTCTTATAAATTTCCTTGCAATACTTGCCATGTGTCAAGCATGATAATACATTAAATATGAGACTTTCATAGTAGTGAATATTAATACTGGTGTCTATCTACCAAACTGCACAGGGGGACATTCCAGAAGACCAGTCTTAAAGTATGGCATTACATTGAGTTATCAGAATAAAGGGAAATTCAAGAGTACAGCAACTGACTCATTTTCTGCCATGACATTTTTCAATATGAATGCTATACACAAGAACAGGTGTCATATCAGTTGGTTTGGTTTGGTGTGTTTGTTCATCCCTTCAGTCACATATATAACACTGGACACGTCAATTACAGATTAAAATTTACAACACACCTTGTAATATATGGACATCCACACAATACAATATAATAAATAACAATACAAAATTTAAAGACCAATTGGAAGCTGAATTTGTCACTACATCTAGATTTATGAATAGTTATATAAATATACCTAAGAGTTAAAAATTCAAATTAAAAGTAATATAGAACAGTATTGAGTTATGTTACATGTAAAAATATTTCGATGTTTACTTTTAAAATTATTATACTGAGCCAAGATCTCTATTGGAACCCCAAGCAAAATATTCCTCTGAGTAAAATGAAGGAAACTTTTTAAAACAGATCTGAATAGGTTTATGTCATGAGATGTATTTTTGATGCTAGTAAGAAGTTGATTAAAAACTTTAATTCCAAAATAAAAGGGACCTTTTTGGAAAGTTCTTAAGTTTGAATTTGGAGTATGTAAGTCAGAATAAAATCTAGTGTTAATATTATGAATTTCTGAATTTGATTCTTATAAATCTCAACAAATAATAAAAGGGGAAAATATATTGTGATTTTAATGGTAGAATTTTTAGATTCGTGAATACCTGATGACAAGAATCTCTATTTCTGGCATTCATAATTCTTCTAATTATCCTTTTTTGAATTTTAAAACTTTAGAGCTGTATGCAGAATTATGCCATACGATAGGATGGAATGAAAATATGAAAAGTAAATTGTCCTTAATGTATTTCAGGACATAAAATGTTTGACATACCTAATAAATATTAGTTACAGCACATGTAAAAAATAAAACTGTTTACCTATTATTCATTTAAGCTAAAAATTTCCCTGTAAATAAAATTTTTTTCTTAGACATCACTCAGGACAACGAGATAGTTTGCTCTTTTACCATTTCATTCAAATACAAAACCTGACCAATTATAGAATATTTATTTTCATCAAAGAATGCAGCAATTCTGACAAAATAGTCTGCTGTGATTTCAAGGTTTTTGTTCTTAATAATTACTGGTACTGCATCGCTGTTTTTAACAACTTTTTCTATGGACACAACAAATAATACAATGTTTTAGAGAAACATGAAAGATTAAATTAAAATAAAAAAAGATGAACTGCCAATGACTAAGGAAATCACTATATGTGATATAAGATGCACTTTTCCAATTGTCTTCCTTGTGTTAAGCATTTAAAACCACATATGGACAAGGGTAATATTCACCTAAAAAGAAACAGCTTCCCTGTGTGTGTGTCTGTCTAAGGAATTGACAGGCTCTAGTCTGATAACACATCTCTAAAGAATTTATACCTACGAGTGGACTTTTTTGTTGTAGAAGGTTAAGGAAGGAGGAAAAAGAAGAGGTGAAAGAATTTGCAAGAGATAAATGGAAGGCATAGGAAAGCAAGCAGAACATTTGGAATGGCAGTCACTTTTTTATGCCTGCTACAGCACATCTCCTACAGAAAGAGACGAAGAATGGGGGAGCAGGGAATCGGTGATTACCCTGTTAAATGGGGTGGAGGGTAAAGTAATGGAGACACATTATTCTTCCTTCTACCAACCGCCTGTTCCCACCATATACTTAGTCATTCTCTTGCATCACTCTTTTCTACACATTTGTCCGTAGGTGAAAGTTTCAGGCTTTATTTTAAATTGATTACTTTTTTTTTAAAGAGGAATTTCTCTCTTCTCTCTCACTTCACCTCATCATTGAGAAAATACTCCTATGTCTTTTCCTAAACTTGTCGTAACTTATATCAATTAACATACTGTACATACTGTCTTACAGACTCAATGCAGCAGAGTATTTGTTCAGAAGCTCATGCTAGCTCAAACAATCAAGAAATTCCTTGGTCTTGCATTACCATATTCACAGTAGTCCACCACTGGATCCCATCTTTAGCTACATGAATTCAGTCTGTATCCTCAAGCCTATTTCTTAGGATCCACTTTAATATTTTACTCCCCTGTATGCTTAGGTCTCTCAAGTTTTCTCTTTCTTTCAAGTATCTTGTCTAAAATTTTACAGACTTTCCTCATTCTCCCTTGTACCCTAGGTGCCCTACCCACCTACCTCTCCTTTATTTGACCATCTAATTAAAGTTGGTTGAGATGGATATTGTCACAACGCAGTTTCATCCAAAGAGCTGTCACCTGCTCTACCTTAATGCCCTATTCTCAAACCACTTCACCCCACGTGCTTCAAGAGAGTTAGAGACTGTCCTAACAACACAAATGAATTAACTCATGGTATGCCAAAATTACACACATACTTTAGTCTGTGTTATACCTATAGAATGATTTTTTGTTGAATAACACAAGATAATTCTGAATAACCAGTTAGAAAACTAAGTCTTCTTCCAGGACATTACATAACGTACTCCAGCAGTTTCTCATAATTAATGCGGTGATAGCAGTAAATACATCACCTGTTATGACAAGTGCGGTCATCATTACAAACAAATTATTGCACCTGCCATACCCTTGTATTTATAAGGTATATATATATATATATATATTAGTGAAGCCACTGCTCTTGCTTGACTAGAGTTGGTAGAAGAAAGAAATGTAGGATATAAATATTTATTTAATTCCACATGAAGTGTACAATGTTCTGTAATGGAATGAAATTCTGCAGACAAATGCTATAATTTGTAAATTAACCTGTTTGAATTTGTCATACACTCAACTGTTTAAAGAGTTTGAGAAAGGGTATGTAATAGGCTGGTCTTGAGTTGAATCTAATAAACTGAATTGAACATACATCATATAACCTATGATCAGGGTGAAGTGCCTAGTCTGAAAATTTTACATACGTGAAATTAAAGCATTTCCAGAGCCACAGCTGGTCAACAGTGGTACTTCCTACCACACTACTGTGTCGCTCTTTTATTGTTGAGCTAGTGGGAGCTGATCCACCCTGACGATAGAGCTGAGTGCTGGACTCGGCCCATGGGCCCCTCTTCTTGACACACCGTCGCTGGAAGAATGCCATCCCAGCTGCAGCAAAGTCCAGTTCTCTGGAACTAGAGCTCCTGTGTCCACTTGAAAACAATATGTCAGTAGCATTATGGAACAGATGAACGTGACAACTGTGCAAATTAATGATACCAAACAAAAATAAAGTTATGACAATCATGTCTTCCAAAATGTGAACAATGTTACTCTTCTTCCCTGAAGATGGAGGCAGCATGTTCCTCCAAAATCTTAGTACCTATATGCCAAACTATATGGCATCACCTCCCAGATCCTACTAATAATTACAGGCATAGCCACAAGAACCTCAAACCTCACAAAAAATAATGTGTTGATATGTTGTGATGTTTACACCACTGATAGCATCATCACTGTCCAAGTACACCAAATACTGTATCCTAAGATATGCCAATGCAATTTAAATCATCAAAATTTACTTGGTGTCAAGTCCACTAACTTTCTGTCCTCCCTCACAATCCACTTCCTAGAAATCGATTTTAATATTACTTTTCTATTTCCTTTTCAGGCTTGAAATTGGCTGTTTTCCTAAAGGTTTTGCCACCTTAATTCTATGGTATGAATTCCTTAACTTTCAATCTCAGCTGTAGGTCCAGTGTATCACAACTTTTTTTATTTATATCACAACAATATTAGCAAACTTGGAGGGCAGGGCTCCATTAGATGAATGGATGTTTAATATAACTATAAAGTGCTAATTTTTTATGGCTGTAACATGCATTTGCTTATTATATTATATTCCTAATATGTAAAATTTCAATAACTTCACAGTTATACCACTAAATGAGCATAGTATTTAAGTTTTTGACAGAGACTTGATAATTTGTATTAGTACCATGTAATAATACTCAGTGTATTTAAACAAAAACAAACCTCTCTTCCAGAATTAAATATTTCTGCTTTATGTCATACAGGAAAGACAACTGCTAAACAGCCCACTTGACTGGAATGGTTATGTTTACCTAGATTTGGAATCTTGTGTCCCTATGGTTCCCTTCGCCTCACTGCCTGCATGTCCACCAATAAGACACACTAATGCGCCTGGTTCAGCCCGTATATCCACAGCCATTGTCTGAGCAGGGTACCAATACTTGCGCTCCTCCACATGAACAGATACCTGTAAATGAGAGTAACACACTACAGCCTTGGTTCTTGTTTCTTGTGAAGAAAACTACATAAAACATGCTGTTTGATTATTTTTGAACTTTAGAGTCTGTTTTCCCATGATGTTCTCTTCAGACTGCTGCACTTCCCAGGAGTAATTTGCAAGTGCGTGTCTTTGGTATTTTATGTATACAAGGTCTGAAAATTAATTTTCAATGGCCATGGATTTGACTACTGTAACAATTCCAGCTGGCAAAGTAGTGCATTTCTTACCACTAATACAACATTATAGGTGCCTTAAAATATGGTTGCTACCCAAACATACAAGAGGATTTAAAATTCCCTATTCCAGGATCACAAAGGTTAAGATACTAATTTTCATTAAAAAGGAACCACTCATATTGTTCTCATTCTCTGGTGAGTGGCTGTCAAATTCAAAGTGAATGCCTTTTGATTTTATACATACATTCCAACAACTATAACATGAACGGAAGCATGGCTGAAAACAAATATTCCTCTCCATTAATTTGTTGTTAGTTTTGTAAATTGTAATAGTATTTTTCTTGAATTCAACTACAATTTTTATTATTTACTCTCTGGCTTACAATTTATCATCCACATATTTGAGACAAATAAACAAAAATGAAAAATAAAATACTTACTACACTCACAAAAGCAACCAGATCCATATGACAATGCAATAACTGCTTCATCATATACTTGCATGATCCAACATATGCCCAAAAATTAAGTTAAACTCCTTCTCAGACCTCAAAGACCTCTGTTTCAACATTTTATATTTGTAACACGAGACAAATGATACATTTCAGTGCACATCTATGTTCTGCATGCAGCATACAAACATAACATCCCCTCCCCCATACACAAATATACTGAAGTCTTGGGAATACCATCTACTTGTTAGGCATGTTCAAAATATTTTTGTGACCTCTAAGTATTATGATTTTCTGGGATGTGAATGACATGAAGTCTGATAGATTGGTACCAAATATTTGGAGGAACATGCTGCCTCTATCCAAAAATACATCAGATAACTCCCTATACTTCATTTAACCTCTGGTAACAACCTCTTTCCTCTTATGTGCTTTCCATTTTATTTCACTAAACAACAGCCCCACTTACCCCTTTTCAGGGCCACCTGATCCCCTTTGCACACTCATTATTCCAGTCCTGTTCTGCTCTTCCTTACATAACACAGTTTTTTTTTTTTCCCCCTAACTGGTTTCCTCATTTGTACCGAAAGTGGAAGCAGCAGATTCCTCCAAAGCATTAGAAACACAGTCCACTGCCACATGGAGTCAGCACCAAAAGTAGGAAAAACAACTTTACCTTTAGATATCTTCCTAAGAACTTTGTTATCAAACACCCCTAACCTATCACAATTTGATAAGTGACAGGACATATTCCACACCCATACACCTGCAGATAACTAATGTTATTAAATAATTATTACTATTCTGAGAAACATGATCTTACCATTTAATTTGTATCACTTCTTCGATGTCACTCTCTGCTCATAATGAAGAACTTGCCTCCAAATCCGTAAGATATGACCTTAATATCATATCTACACTTCATTATAACCAGCTGTCTGTCTCTTTTTCTGGTAAGGTGTATGCTACTCTCCCTGATGGTCATTTTTTACATGCAATCTGGACATTTAGAGACTGAAATCTTGCAATAGAAAACAAAAAAATAACTGCATGACCATTTGGTAGTTTACCTGCCTGAGGAGAAGCTTAACACCAAAATTGATGACATCACTGATTGGTTCCCCAGCCTCAGTCACGTAATACACCAGCAAGTTGCTCACAGGGGCCATGACAGCCTGTACAATGAAACTAGAAAAGACAACAATAGGTATGAAAAGTTACATACAAAATTAATGTGGGGTAATCTGTGAATGGACATCTTTGGGGATGGCCAGACCAAGACAATTTGCTGACACCAATAAAATCTTAAAGCAGAGTCCTTAGACCAGGCTCCAGACTACCTCTCATTCTTTAAGATTTACTCTTTTAAAGTGGGAAATTTTTATATTATTATTACTACTGAATTTTGAAACTACAAATGGACCAGTTAAATAAATTTTGTGTGAGTCAAAACAGACTATAAACTTATAATCATACAAAAAAGTGAATAACTAAATATATAAATAATAAGTAAGTAATGTTAGTGTGCATAAGAAAAATGCAAATTAAACTTCAAACACATTCGATTCAAATATGTTAAATACAATGGCATGTGAAAATGCAGTTGCATTAGTACTTAGAAACAAGCCGTTTGCAGATTACACATGCTGCAATTAGTTTCTTAAGTTTTTGAACTTAAAATCAAACTTGTGGTACTAATGTCTGCATGCTAACATTATTCTATGACATTACAGGGAGGTGAGTACAGTATCAGTGATGAAATGAAGTAGGCTGACTACGAGCAAATTTCAAAGTTTTTAAACTTGAAATTGACTTTCCCTCCTCTCATCTTCCGCCCTCTTTGCATCCCCTTAATCTTATTGTTTGGTCTATTCTCTTGGTTTTAATGACCTGGCAAGACTATGTCTTGGCCATGCTTTTCTTTCAGCCCTCCCTTCTACTATTTTCGCTACACTACTGCTGGAGAGAGAGAGAGAGAGAGAGGGGGGGGGGGGAGGGGGAAACAACCTTCTCTTGGGAGACAAAAGTCAATTTCACAGTCCAATGGAACTTAAACTTCATTAAGCACAGATCAGAATGAATGCAATTACATGACACAGTTCTTGCTGTAGGTGTCTCCAGGGTCCTGTATCAGGATGAGGTACCAGTGCATTCAACTGGAATCATCTACAGCTATGCACTGAAATTCTGAACATGTTCATCTTCTTCCTCTACCTTTCTGCACAACTCAAACAATTCAACCACAACACAGTAAAGATACCATCCTTTATTCTTATGGGTTCTTTGTCCCTAAGAAATGTTTAAACCAAAGTTGCAATATCTGGCACATCTGGGAACAAAAAGTTACCAGATATAATTTTCTGGATATTGGGAAGTTAAACATAATATGTATCTTAGGGTACATAGCAACCTTATGGACAGATCTAACCATGCAATTTGTCATTTGATATCCTGTCTCCCTGCCACACTTTTCATTCCATTTTTGTTATATGTACGTAACACGGTGTACATGTAATCTAAAATAATCAAGAAGGCACCAATAATTAATGGCTGAACATCAAAAATCATTGATAGATGCTGCCCTTTGACGGAATGGTCAAATGTAATGAGTCTCTCTGTCAAATGCCAGTTAACAGAGCTTTTCTGACCATCCAACATCAAATATTGCAGATATAATGGAATATTTATCTTTTGTAGATAATCTTCTGTCACTAAATTCAAACTGCAGTTGAAATTGGCTTCACTAACTTGAAAAATCAGAATTATGTTTTTATTTCTTAAGGCGTAGCATATATTCTTCATAGCTGGATTACCATAATGAGAAACAAGAATGTTATTCTTTACTACCAAATATAAATTTGTGGTGGAATTCATGCCATAGCATGAAAATTTAGTGAATTAATATAACAAATTCCATACATTCATTTCTATAGTTCTTAAATATTAAAACAGATGGTACATATAGTAGCTAGTGTGATTTAAAGTAAAATGACTGAGAAAGAGAGATATGGGGAAGTAAATTTACCGAGCATGTACTAGACTATTTGAACACATCAGAAAATGGCACTCATGAACTTATTATATGTATAATTGATAAATGGTATTGGAAATGATTTTATATTTCACTTGTTACTGTTTCATTAGTTACTTACATCAACATGCTGGAAAGTTGAAATGTAAGCACAAGCAATAATGAGACCAAGATAAACTGAATGTTATGGATTAAACCTTTCTGTGCTTTGGAGTCAAAAGTGCATATATTTGTTTCAATTAATCTTAGTAAAAGATATAACTATGCAAACAACTGAAGGCAAAATACTTTTTAAAATCATTATTACACCATATAACATTCCAAAATTCCTCACCTGAAATTATGTCTACAGATGGCAGCACCATCAATAATTTGTGTTGGAGGGGCTTCATCTATAGAGTCTGGTCGTAGTACTTGATTCCAATACGTAACATGGCCTTCGGTGGTGACAACATAATGCAAGTCTCGTTCACAAGGACATGTTGACAATACAGTAACATGAGCCTCTTCATCTGGCTACAACAGTGATGTCAACATTAAGGCAATGCAGGATAAATGGATGTCAAATATAATGCAAATCAACCTATAATTTACAAATGATGACATATATACTACACATCAATGATAATATACCAAGATCTGCAACAGTACACACAGACAGCAGAATCACACTTCAATCCCTCCAAAACAAAAACAATCACAACTACCTTATAGAGGAAATCAGGAAGTTGGCAATCACTCTTGGGAAAAGCAACTGGACAATAAAATTTACCTGGATAAAAGCTCATGTAGGAATTTACGGAAACGAGTTAGCAGACAAGTTAGCAAAGGAAGCCAGCAGAAAAGATGACATCTCCTTCAAAAGAATTCCCAAAACTGAAATAATACATCAACTGAAGGAACAGAGCATCGCCAAGTGGCAAAAACAATGGGACCGCACAACAAAAGGACAAGTAACGAAACAATTTTTTCCAATTATCAAGGATAGATTGACCAAAAAAATAAAACTAACACCAAAATTTACAGCAATAGTTACAGCCCATGGCAAAACTAAGGCTTACCTACACCATTTCAAAATAATAGAGTCCCCAGACTGTCCATGCAAAGGTGGAGAACAAACAGTGGAACACCTACTTTATGACTGCAATAAACTAAAGAGGGATAGAGACGAACTTATAAGAAACATATCAAACCAAGACAAGTGGCCAGTGAACAAAAGTGCTCTAGTGAACAAACACACAAAACACTTCACTCAGTTCATTAATTCAATAGACTTCGAGAGACTGTGCTC
>Ga0123357_10002206_pt1 | contig 21516 bp, 20 predicted proteins | sample TergutEmb28metaG_FD_89873 | JGI IMG/M metagenome (GOLD analysis project Ga0123357, IMG submission 89873) | Embiratermes neotenicus P4 segment gut microbial communities from Petit-Saut dam, French Guiana - Emb289 P4 | ecosystem: Host-associated > Arthropoda: Insects > Digestive system > Gut ... | reverse complement strand
TTGCCTTCGGCTAACGGTTCCTTCTGCGAAGGCCCGTAGGGGACTTTCACCCCCAAGAATTCGGAAACAAGTTTCCGAGAACCAATAAAAGGCGGTTCCCGTGTGTATGCTGGGCACACAAAAGAATCTCTGTTCTGATACCATTGTATCAGATACAATATCAAAATGTGATCTTGGGGTCTGTATCCGCCCTCCCTAACGCAGTAAGAAACTCATAGAACAAATATCTTATATACTTAATTACTAATGATGTTAGCCAATATCGGGAATATGAAAGAATGACGGACTACGATGAGCTTGCAAAAGAATTCCTTCAAAACATGCGGACCATACAAACGGCTGGGAAGCATATTCAGGATAGTCTTCGTGGAGAAATATTCGTTCTCTTTTTTATCAAAAAAATGGGTGGCAAAGCCGTTCCGGGCCAGATAAGCAGCGCAGTGGGGGTCAGTTCTGCCCGCATAGCCACGACTCTGAACAGTCTTGAAAAGAAAGGGCTGATAACTCGTGAGATCGACAGCGAGGACAGACGGAAGATAATAGTCGAGCTTACCAAGGAAGGCGAGACTCACGTCGAAGAAGAGCGAAAAAAGCAGATGGAAAAAATAAAGGGTGTCCTTTCAGCATTGGGCGAAGAGGATGCCAAAGAATTAGTGCGTATTGTGGGCAGGATCGGGGAGGTTCTCTGAAGACTCGTATTGCTGCCGCGATCACATAGCCCAACTGACAGACAAATTAGCAATAATATTAATCAACAAGGTAATTTCATGAAAAGTATTCTAAGATTTCTTAGTAAAAAAGAATGGGCGATGATCGCAGCGATCGTTGCTTTCACCGTGGTTCAGGTGTGGCTTAATCTAAAGCTGCCTGAATACACGGGGGGCATGACGCTAGTGATACAAAACACCCCCAACAGCACAATGAGCGAGGTATATTGGTATGGAGAGCGCATGCTTTTATGCGCCGTTGGAAGTCTGGCGATGGCTGTGCCGATAGGGTTGCTTTCATCACTTGTCGGCGCATCCTTTGCGCAGAGGATCAGAAGCCTGCAGTACAACAAAGTTAATTCTTTTTCCATGAACGAGATCAATAAATTCTCAATCGCCAGTCTGGTTACTCGTTCGACCAATGACATGACCCAGATACAGTTGGTGATCACGATCGGAATGCAGTTGATCATATACGCGCCCATGCTTGCGGTCTGGGCGATCATCAAGATCGCAACTAACAGCAGCGGCATGGAATGGACGGTCACGACGATCATTGCAATGCTGGGTGTTGCAATGATGTTCTCCATACTGGTGTTAAAGGTAATTCCCAGATTCAGAAAGATGCAAACCCTCACAGACAATATCAACAAAGCAACAAGGGAAAATCTCATGGGGCTGCCTGTGGTGCGCGCGTACAACGCAGAGGATTATCAGGAAGCAAAGTTTGAGAGAGCGAACGAAGAACTTGTCGGCACACAACTGTACACAGCGCGTGCCATGGCGGTGATGATGCCGTGCATATCGACCATAATAGGTCTGCTAATGATCTCCATATACTGGATCGGTGCCGTGTTGATCAATGATGCAACACCATTAGAAGCTGGACCTCTGGTCGCAAACATGATGGTTTTCTCATCTTATGCTATGCAGATAATGATGGCTTTCATGATGATAATGATACTTTTCATTTTCATGCCGCGCGCACAGGTGGCCGCAAAGCGTGTCAACGAGGTAATAAACACAGAGCCCTCGGTCAAAGACGGACCGCTGGATGACTCCGGTAACTCGCTGAAAGGTGAGATAGAGTTCAGGAATGTCGGGTTCAAATATCCCGGTGCGGCAGATTATGTTCTGAAGGATGTAAGCTTCACTGCTAAGCAGGGTGAGACGATAGCGTTCATCGGTTCTACAGGAAGTGGAAAAAGCACACTTATCAATCTTCTCCCAAGGTTCTATGATGCAACCGAAGGGACCGTCCTTTTGGATGGAGTGGATGTTCGCGAGTATAAATTAGAATCACTTTACAAAAAAATCGGATATATACCTCAAAAAAGCGTCCTATTCACTGGAACCGTGACCTCGAATGTTGCATTCGGAGACAACAGAAACGAAGAAGCAACAGAGGATCAGGTAAAGGAAGCCGTGAGAATAGCACAAGGAACGGATTTCGTAGAAAGTATGAAGGACACATACAACTCCGAAATCGTACGTGGGGGTGCCAACCTTTCAGGAGGACAGAAGCAGCGCCTTTCTATCGCAAGAGCAGTGTGCAGAGCGCCTGAGATCTACATTTTTGACGACAGCTTCTCCGCGCTCGACTATAAAACAGATCGCGCCCTCAGGACCGCCCTGAAGAAGGAAACAAAGGGCATTACCAGTATGATCGTCGCACAACGTATCGGCACCATCATGGATGCAGATAAGATCGTAGTGCTGGATGAGGGGAAGGTAGTAGGCGTCGGAAAGCACAAAGACCTACTTGGGGCATGTGAGGTCTACAGAGAGATTGCCTTATCCCAATTAAGCGAGAAGGAGTTGGCAATATGACTGATGAACCCAGAACTCAGAACAGACAGCCTACACGAGGCCTCGGGAGAGGGCGCGGCCCGACAGAGAAAGCAAAAGATTTCAAAGGGACTTGGATAGGTCTGCTAAAATACAGCAGATCACTCCTTCCGATCATCGTCGTCGGGATCGTTGCTGCATTTGTTGCTGCCATACTGCAGGTCATTGGCACATACCTAATGGGCGCAAATCTGGTACAAAAAATAACAGACGGCGTTATAGCGATGAGTTACGGAACCGGTTGGATAGACATACATGCTATTTTCGATGTGCTCATTATTTTGATATGCATCTACGTTGGCAGTGCAGTGTTCAGTCTCATATGGGGCTGGATCGTGGCAAGCGCTACGCAAAAGATAACCAAGCGCATGAGGACAGATATCTCTCGTAAGATCAACCGTCTGCCATTCAAATACTTCAACAAAGTGAGTTACGGAGATGTCCTGAGCCGTGTGACAAACGATGCAGACATCTTAGCACAATCATCAAACCAAGGCATATCCACTCTTATTTCTCAGTCAGCATTGCTGATCTGCGCCACGGTCGCAATGTTCTATACAAATTGGATCATGTCGGTGACCGCCATCGGCTGCAGCCTGGTTGGTATGGTAATAATGATGTTCATCATTAAGAAGTCACAACGGTTCTTTAACGCACAGCAGAAGGACCTTGGCAATGTCAACGGTCATGTTGAAGAGACGTATGCCGGCCACGATATAATTAAAGCCTACAACAGCGGCAAAATATTCAGAAAGGACTTTGATCGCATTAATCAGGAACTGTACGAAAGTGGATGGAAATCTCAATTCTTCTCAGGAACAATGTTTCCTCTGATGCAGTTCGTAGGCAATCTGGGATATGTTGCTGTATGTATAGTCGGTGCTGCGCTGGCAATACAGTCAGACGGCCTAGGTTTCCTCTGGGTCATTACTGTTTTCATGATCTTCGTGAGGGTATTCACACAAGCGCTTGGTCAATTGGGGCAGGCCACGTCCAGCCTCCAGAGGACAGCGGCTGCATGCGAACGCATCTTCGAATTCCTTGGCGAAGAAGAGATGGCCGACGAAAGCCAGAAGGTGAAGCGTCTCAACGGTGTAAGGGGCGATGTGGAGTTCAAAAACGTCAAATTCGGATATAATCCTGAAAGGACGGTCATACACAACTTCTCAGCACAGGTAAAGGCCGGAGAGAAGATCGCCATCGTGGGTCCGACCGGTGCGGGTAAGACCACTCTTGTAAATCTGCTTATGAGGTTCTACGAACTTGACGGCGGAGAGATACTGATCGACGGCGTACCCACGACCGAGGTGCCTCGCGAAGATGTACACGATAAATTCTGCATGGTTCTGCAGGACACCTGGCTGTTCGAGGGCACCATAAAGGAGAATATCATCTATTCAAAACCGAACGTTTCGGACGAAGCGGTCATCGACGCCTGCAAAACGGTCGGACTGCATCATTTCATCATGACGCTGCCTGACGGATATGAGACGGTGCTGAACGACAAAGCAAGTCTTTCTGAGGGGCAGAAACAGCTGCTGACAATTGCGCGCGCCATCATCAAGGATTCGCCGCTGCTGATACTGGATGAAGCAACGAGCTCCGTGGACACACGTACCGAGCGCATCGTGCAGGCGGCAATGGATAACCTGACCGTAGGCAGGACGTCCTTCATCATCGCGCACAGACTGTCGACGATCAGGAACGCCAATAAGATCCTGGTGCTGAGGGACGGCGACATAGTCGAAAGCGGCAATCATGACGAATTACTGGCACGGGGCGGGTTCTATGCGGAACTGTACAACAGCCAGTTCGAAATGGCAACATGAAACCTCTAAACGCGGGGCGGGTGCATCCTTGAACAGATGCGCCGCCTCGCACAAACCTTTATTAATTTAATATAATTCACGAACATCATGAAAGCGTTCCGTGTGGTAGGTTCATACGCTGACCCTAGGAAAAGGCAGCCCTTCTCCATTGAGGTCTCAGCGGAGAATGAGGAAGCAGTTAGAGAAAAAGTCTTGTCCCTTCTTGGCAGCAAACACAGGCTCAAGAGAAGAGAGATAGAGATCACAGAAGTGACAGAGCTCTCTCTGGATCAGATCACAAACAATGTAGTGAAACACGAAGTCGGGGCATGAAAATGGAAGATAATGAGCTTCGCCAGGCAATGGACATCCTTGAGACATACAATGCCCAGCTTGAGGCTCTGAACCGACAGGTCAGACTTCTTCAGGTCTCTCTTGACGACACGACACGAGCGCGTGAGTCCTTCAAGGCGCTTGCCGATGCAAAAGAGGGCGACGATATTCTGGTGCCTGTAGGCGCATCTTCATTCATACCTGCTAAGGTTACCGGAAAAAAGAAAGCGATAGTCGGCATAGGAAATAGGCTGGCTACGGAAAAAGATCTGGACGAAGCAGTAGAGTTCATGGAAGCCAGCGTTAAAGAGATATCTCAGGCCCTCAGAGAGACTGTGGGCGCCCTCAACGAGATAGAAAAGATGGCTGCAGAACTCACGGTGGCGGTCCAGAACGAATATCAACACAGACAGCAATCTGTTCAGTGAGCTGTCATGTTCGATTCTCTGAAATCTAAACTTAAGAATGTTCTGAACAAATCATCATCCAAATTGGATTCAGAGAAGATCTATGAGGATCTCCCTAAACCGCCCTCTAAGGAGGAAGAAAAGGTCCTGGAACCTACAGAGGATGAAGAAGTTTTCATTGCGGTCGAAGATGAGGAAGAAGTTCCTTTTGAGGACGATGTCGAAGAGATAGAAGACATCCCTGAGCCTAAGAAAGAAAAGAGACAGCCGCCAAAAAAGAAACAGGAGCCCCTTGCGCCTCCAAAGGATGTTCAGGAACCAAAAAAAGAAGAGAAGCCCGTCTCCAGAAAAGAATGGCTGAAACGCAACAAGCAGAAGCCCGCAGTTACCAAAGAAAGCGGCTCGAATGTTGACAATATGATCGGAGACTCCGGGAAAAAGATCAAAGAGGATCCGCTCGACGATCTGTTGGATGAACTTGAGGTCATCCTGCTGGAGTCAGATGTCGCATATCCCGTTGTACAGGATATCATCTTGGGAGTGAGAGACAACCTTGTTAACAAAAAATACGGGAGGCAGTACACTCTCGAAGAGGTCGTCGAGACTGCCGTCAAGGAGTCTGTCAGGAGTGTTCTGAAGGTCAACGAATTCGATTTTGACAGGTGGATCAATGAACAGCAGAGACCGACGGTCATGATGTTCGTCGGCATTAACGGGACCGGAAAGACGACCACCATCGCAAAAATAGCCAAGAGGCTGACCGACCAGGGCAAAAGCGTGGTCATCGCTGCATGCGACACCTTCAGGGCCGGGGCGATAGAGCAACTGAGCATCCACGCAGAGAGGCTTGGCGTAAAGATAGTAAAACAGGGGCAGGACGCTGACCCGTCTGCGGTAGCGTTCGATGCGATCGAGCATGCCAGGTCCAAAAAGAAAGACGTTGTCCTTCTAGACACAGCTGGACGTATGCAGACGAACAACAATCTTATAGACGAGATGAAGAAAATAGCCAGGGTCTCAAAGCCCGCTTTGAAGATCTTCGTTGGGGATGCCCTCGCGGGGAACGACGCAATCGAGCAGGCGAAGGTGTTCGATGCCGCGATAGGAATAGATGCCATAGTCCTCACAAAGATAGATACGGACGCAAAAGGCGGCGCAGCGCTCTCGATCGCACATACAATAGGCAAGCCGATCGCTTTTGTGTCCAACGGCCAGGGATATGATGATCTTCAGGTCTTTGATTCGGACTGGATGCTTGAACGCCTGTTCGAAGAGTGATCTCAGAACTTGTCCGTCATACGCACAGTTTATAGAACAATGACGCAAAGACCTTTGCGTCTATCACCATGTTGTCTATGACAACATACTCATTCGGGCCGTGAAGGGTCCCTCCCCCGTGCTGCCATACATATGCGTCATATCCTTCTTTTCTGAAGAAGTTCGCGCATGTCGCACCGCCTACTCCCACCGGCCTCGGCCTTAGCCCGGTGACGGATTCTATTGAATCCATAAGCGATTCGAAGAACTCTCCCTTGACTGAAGACGCCTTACCGGCGACATGCCTCTGCAACTCGGTTACAACTATCTTTGCGCCGGTCCGCGCTTCGTGCCTTTTAGCAACGCTTTTGGCGACGGCTAAGATCTCATCCTGCCCGTAATCCGGTATCGCCCTGATATCAATGGAAAATTCAAAGTTCCCAGGCACTGTGTTGACGTTCATAACGGTGCTGCTGCATTTTGTTGGCTCGAATGTCGATGCTCTCGGAGTGAACATATCATCTTCTTTGGGGAATTCTTTTTTGAACTCAGCCAAAAGATCATTTAGGAACTCCGTACCCACTCTGAGCGCGTTTATGCCTTTGTCGGGAGTAGAGCCGTGCGTGGATTTCCCGATGATATTGAACTGCAGCCACAGAAGATTTTTCTCGGCAACGTCGATAAGGTCTCCCTCGGGAGTCCCCCAATCTGGCACAATGAACACATCATCCTCTGAAAAGTATCCTTTTTTGATGACGTAATCTATGCCCATCTTGCTGGATACCTCCTCGTCAGCAACGTACGCTATCCCGATGGACATCTTTGACAGCATATCTTTCGGGAAGAACTTGGAGGCGAACATTGCAGAGACCACCGCCTGACCGTTATCTTCTGCTCCGCGCCCGTATATCTTACCGTCTTTGACGACTGGCTCAAACGGATTGGTCTCCCAGTCCTGAAGATCGCCTGCCGGGACAGTGTCAGTATGCGCAACGATCCAAACTGTCCCCTTTCCTTTGCCGTTCTTCTTTGCGAGTATATTGGGCCTCATTATGCTCGTATCATAATCATCCTGTGCGTCGACCCTTACTACGCTGTCATAACCTTCCAGACATCCAGCGAGCATTTCAGCCCTTTTGCCTTCGCCTGTCCCCCCATTGACCGGAGCCAGTGCCGGAATGCGTATCATATCTGACATCACCCGCACCATGTCCTCTCTCGACCCCTCTATTTTATCGAGAATCTGCTCCAGATCCATGCTTGTGAATTACCATGACCGATAATATATTTACTGTCAAAAAAACGGGAAAATGTTTTGAAAATAGAGTTTTTATCTGAAAGATCATTCTTTGCGGACGATCATTGTTACAGCGTTCCCTCCACCAAGACAGAGTGTACAAAGGCCAGTTTCCTTCTGGCGGTCATGCATAGCATATATCAAGGTCGTCAGGACGCGCGCGCCGGAGCAACCGATCGGATGCCCAAGCGCCACTGCTCCGCCGTTCACGTTAAATATCTCATCTGGAACATTCAACGCCTTCTTGACTGCACATGAAGCGGTGGCGAAGGCCTCGTTGTGCTCGAACAGATCGATATCATCTATCTTCATTCCCGCCTTCTTGAGAACATGCTCCGTGGTCGGTATCGGCGCCTCCATTATCAGTTCCGGCGCCACCCCCCTCTCGCCGTATGCAACAATGCTTGCCAGCGGCTTTATGTTATGTTCCTCCGCCCAGGATCTGGACGCCACCACCAATGCGGCGGCCCCGTCGCTTAATTGGGAAGAGTTGCCTGCTGTCACGACCCCGTCCTTTTTGAATACGGGTTTCAGAGCCGCCAGCGTTTCCATCGTCGTGTCCGCCCTAACTCCTTCGTCCACTTCGAATACAGTGTCCCCTTTCCTTGATTTTATTACATAAGGGACGATCTCTTTCTTGAGCTTGCCGTTGGCCTGCGCGGCCGCCGCCCTTTTGTTGCTGTCCACTGACAACTGGTCTGCATCCGCTCTTGTGATGCCGAACCTCTCTGCAACGATCTCTCCTGTGAATCCCATATGCTGGTTGTTGAAAATGTCCCAGAGGCCGTCGTGTACCATCGTGTCGGTGAAGACCTGATCGTTCATCTTGAATCCCCATCTGGCACCATCCACATAGTAGGGGATGTTGCTCATGCTCTCCATACCGCCCGCGGCGATAACGTTGTACTCCTTCGCCTTGATGGCGTCCGCCGCGTTCATGACCGCCTTCAGGCCTGAACCGCACACATCATTGACTGTGTATGATCCAATTTCAACCGGAAGCCCGGCCCCGATGGCGGACTGCCTTGCGGGATTCTGCCCTAGGCCGGTCGAGACGACATTTCCCATAATGCATTCTTCGATGTCTTTCGGCGCGAGATTTGCTCTTTTAACCGCTTCGCCGATCGCTGTAGCGCCGAATTCTGTCACTTTGATGCCGCTGAGCGCTTTACCGTATTTCCCTATCGCAGTTCTTGCTGCGCTGAGTATGACTACTTCTTCCATCACTATACCTCATAAATGATAAGCATGAGTAGGAACCAGAGTATATATTGGTGTCGGTGTTCATATACGCTTATTGACGAACTCTACAGGCTGTTCCAACCCCATCCTTTTCAGCGGTTTTGACAAATGCCTTCTGGCGGCGGCCGGCGGCTCATACCATCCTTCTCTTACCCACCTTACAGCCATAACGGTTCGCGGAAGTTCGGCAGAGGTACGACACCTTCTGCACCGGTACCCTTTGCCCTTTCCGACGGACTCCATTGTCCTGCCGCATTTCTGACATATCGGGTTGGATATCTTCTCGAACTTTTCGGCGGTCTTGATGACATGTACCTTCTCCGCGTTGAGTGTCCTGGGCTCTTCTCTGAGTTCCCCCATGACGCCGATGGCGTCTCCTTCAGAAAGATTATCAAACAGATAACGGAACTCTTTTGACGGCTCGTATGCCCCAACGGTCATCTTTCCGAACTTTGTGTCAATATCAGTAAGAACATGCCCGCCGGGTATGTGCCAACTTTTGATGACCTTCCCTTCTACATAATAGGATTGATCGGGGACCATTTTTTTAGGATCAAATATTATGTGGTCATCCGTACCTTGGTTTGTCAGGAATATCATCCACCTCTCTATCGGCTCGCTCTTGATAATGTCCATTCCTTTCATGAGTTCCATGCGGTCATTTCCGCGTAGACCATACATAATGGGGCACGGCGTTGACGGGACCATCGTGACCTTCTGGGTCCTTTCCTCCCAGCTGTTGAACGTCGACAAAAATGAAGAGTCCATATCCCTTATTGAAAACGGCTCGAACTTGCGTTCGGCCCCCCATCTCTCCTTCGGCCTGTATGTCAGCATTTCGAGCGTGCTGTCCCTTGGCCTCCATGCCATTCCGCACGTTGCCCCGATTATGCCGCGGCCGCACCTTACCTCATATTTGCACGCGCCGATCCTTTCTATCTCGTCCTCGGCCATACTTTTATCTAATATGGTCCTTACGCCTTTCCAGTACATCGATTGAGATGGCTTCTTTCTGCTTACGATCAATCCTGGATCTGAGTACGGCTCGTTGTATCTTTCTATTAATGGGATTATCCTGCTGATGATCTCACTTTCATTGTGTTCATACCGTGCTGCATCTTCGTAGCAAAAAATGTCTTTGCCTGCTATGTTGCCCGTCAATACTTTTTTGCCCCTCCCCCTTCCGAATCTCATGACGAGAGAGGCGTTGCCTCTGGTCTTCCAAGGGGTCGCTGGGTTCAGCCTTACCAATCGAGGATGACCTATCATATCCATGTCCCTGCATAATTCTAAAATTATCTCTGTTGCAAGGAATGTTGTGCAATTACCATTTATTGAGTCGGTGTCGTCGACCGCAACATACATGTCTGTCACTCATTGCTTATCACATAATCATTAAAATTCATTATGATTGATCGGATGTATCGAACTTACAAACAACATGCTGTTGTTGTCAGAGAATGTTCCTTTGATACAATATACCTTATTTTTGGATGGTTTATCTGTGGTAAAACACCTTATCGCCACGCCGTCGATATCTTCGATCGTAAAAGTGTATCCACTCTGTGTGGCTTTGATATCACTCGCTATGCCGATGATCGTGTTGTCTCCCGGTTCATCTGTGCTAATAAATACCGTCAGTAATAATATCAGGGATACTGAAACACAAAGCAAAGAATAACGGTCAAATATCTTCACAACACATCAATTTTTTTATAATATTTTAATGATAGAACTACAATTATACTCAAAGATGTTAAAACGCCCCCACCCCTATATTTCTAGTGGAAACGTCTAAAGAACATATTAAAGAATTTTTAAAAGTTCAGCCAAAATTTCCTATTGCCCACAGTACCAATATGAATAACGCTATACAAACAATACAACTAGCAATGACCAACCATCCTTTCATTGAAATTCACCTTTAAATTAAACTCTATTATTTTACCTAATGCCATTCAGCCTTATAAAACTGATATCTTTATTCTATTTATGATACCAAAAAAAAGAAAACATTATACAGACTTTATGACATGTGGTCTAGCTTAGCGCGGGGATTAAAAAATGTCAATATTTGATTCTTCAAAAAGAAGTGTTCTAATAAAGAATAGAAATATTCTTCAGTCAACATATATCCCTGATCAGTTACCTCACAGAGAAAGTGAGATCAGTAGCATCGTTGAAATAATAACTCCGGCTCTTTCTAAGAACAAACCATCAAATATCCTCGTGACCGGTAAAACCGGAACAGGAAAGACAGCTGTTTTGAATTATATTGGAAAAGAACTTATGAAAGAAGATCCTGAACAAAAAAATTGTATCTTTGTGTATGTGAATTGTGAGATAGTTGATAATACATATGGTATTCTTTTTAACATTTCAAATCAAATAATCATAGATAAAAATAATAAGATCCCATTCACTGGATGGAGCATTGACAGAGTTTATGATACAATAATAAATTCTATTGATAAAGAAAATAAAATATTCATCATTGTTTTAGATGAAATAGACAGAATATTACAAAAAAGTGATGATATCTTTTATTTCCTTACAACAATGAATGAAGTATTAAAACAATCGAAAGTTTCAATAATAGGCGTAACTAACAACACAAGATTCACCGAACTTTTAACCCCAAGAATAAAAAGCAGGTTAGGAGAAGAAAAGGTTATCTTTTCACCTTATAAAACTGAGCAACTTCAAGATATATTAAAGAAAAGAGCGGAGCTTGCTTTTGAACCTGAAATCTTAGAGGATGCAGTGATCCCATATTGCGCAGCATTATCAGCTCAGGATTCCGGGGACGCAAGAAAAGCTTTGGATCTATTAAGGGTATCAGCTGAGATAGCTGAAAGACGTTGTGATTCAACAATAACAGAAGCACATGTTATGTCTGCTAGGAATAGCATAGAAAAGGATGCGGTCGTTGAGGTAATAAAAACACTTCCGGTTCAACCAAAGATCGTTCTCAGAAGTATAATTGAAATTCATGAAAGCGGGGATACGATCATTACAACAGGAGAGGTATATTCCACATACAAAGAAATGTGCAATATATTAAGTGTGAACGCATCAAAAGAAAAGATGGTCGCCAACCATATTTCTGAATTAGATATGCTTGGAATGATACATGCAATAGTCAAGTCCTTTGGAAGGAATGGAAGAACAAGAGAGATCGAATTGAATATTAATAAAGATATAATCGATTTTATTAAAAAAGATGAATTGTTTGAACCTTTATTGAAACATAAATCAATAAGACAGACAAAACTGCTTTAACGTTTACTCTATCTCATCTTCCACTAGAAATAGGGGGGCGGGGGCGTTAATATCTTTGCTTAGTTCTTTCTTATATTTTTTGTAATATCTCTGATCGAAAAGGAAGCTTATACCCACTAATAAGAAAATGATCAAAAGTATGGCCGCCGCGAGGCATGGTATTGTGTTGGGGACCAACGCATCGATTCTTTCCCTAGGCGTAAATCCATCCTGTCCTACCGTCTGCGGTCCGAACCACATCTTGAACACACCGACCCATGGTATCTCTATCCAGGCAACAGACTTTATTTGATCTCTGGTCACTAATCCAGACACTATACCGCCGGTCTGGTCAAAATTTGAATTATTGTCTCCCATTGTGATAAATCCGCTCACTTTAGGTAAATTATCTAGATTTATTGATAGCGGGGGGAGATTGCCTGCATAACCCAGGTATGACAATATAAGGACCCCGGACAAGTGCTCATACAGAGTAGGGTCGCTTTCGGCGGTGCTCCCATTACAGGACCATCTGTATGCGGGATAGTTCTGAAGACTGGGAGCGCTCCATGTACCTGTGCCGTCATTGTTGTATTCAAGCCACAGAATAGCACGATGTATCACTGGGTCTTGACTCGGCCCTCTGTCGTATACTATGACATTGCCGTATAGTCCGAATGTCTCATATCCAGAATTATATCCATCGACATAGGATTGAATAGTGACTTTATCCTTACTTTTAAGGATGATCATGTCCCCTGTATCGATCACTCCGAGGCTTGATTCCGTTCCGTGCTGCATGCTCTGAGATACGACAATTGTCTGAGGCGGGCTGACGCCGGAAGCCATAGATATGCCGGCAAATATGGTGGCAACGATAAAAACAACTGCAGCAATTGCTATCAACATATGTTTTGTGCCCTTTTCCACATACATAAGTATGCATCCATCTTATTAATCTGATGCCTAAAGAATTATAGTTGCAACAGTATTCCGGGAAATATGAACAGGCCCTCCAATGATGAGTATTTCATGAGCATGGCCGAGCTGGTATCACAGAGATCAACGTGCGTCCGAAGAAGAGTGGGCGCAGTGATAGTGAAAGATAAGCACATACTGTCCACAGGATACAATGGGTCTCCAAAAGGCACAAGGCACTGTGAAGAGCTCGGATGCATCAGGGAGCAGCTCAATATTCCGTCTGGTACAAGACATGAGCTGTGCAGGGGAGTGCATGCGGAACAGAATGCGGTGGCGCAGGCGGCTTATTTCGGAGTAAGTGTGAAAGATGCCACAATATACACGACGACCTTCCCCTGTTCTATGTGTACGAAGATATTGATCAACTCGGGGATCATTGAGGTAGTTTATATGACTGGGTATGTTGACGATCTGTCAAAGGACCTGCTTGCGGAGACAAAAATAACGGTCCGTGAGTTTCCAGAAAGCAAGGTGTGATTCCAGACAATTACGCTTAAGTATGCCAACTTGATATCAGTCTCGGCAAATGGTCGGGGAGTGTAAATTGAGCCGAACTGACATACTTATAGAAATAAAGAAGGCTGAAGCGGAGGCGGATGCCAAGGTCGAAAAGGCCGAGGCAGATAAGAAGACAACCATCGCAGAGGCCCGCAGAGATTCTGTGAAGAGGATCCAGGATGCTGAGGCAGCAACGCGCAGCAACTACGAATCCACCATCGCAGCAGAGCAGAAAGCCCTCGATGATAAAAGGAACGAACTTCTTGCCGTAGGCGAGAAAGAGGCCAAAGCCATCGAGAAAAGTTCTGCTAAAAAGACCAAGGAAGTGAATGATTTCCTAATCGAAGAATTCGAGAGGGCCATAGATGTCACTTCCTGAGTCAATGAGTAGGATCGTGGTCGTGGGCACCAAATCCCGCATGGAAGAGGCTATCGAGGCCTTCTACAGCGTCAGGGTGCTCCACGTTATAGATCATACCGCTGGCGTAGATGACATGTCCATTGGAGCTCCGTTGCCAACAAACACCAAAGCGTCCGAAAGGCTGCTTAAAATAAGGGCAATGGAAAAAGAGCTGGGTATAACAAAGAATACCGAAACAGCCAGAGTTCCCGTGGAAGAGATAAAAAGCCAGATATCATCCGGCGGTGTGGAGAACACCGAAGCCGAGGTATTAAAGGCACTCGACGCCAAAAATGATCTCAATCGGAGAATCACTGAATTAAACACCAAGAAGAAGAGCTTAGAAATTCTCGCAACGCTTCCGATAGACCTTGACCTATACTCTGGGTACAAGAGTCTGGCGGTGTTGGCGGGGTCGGTACAGAGCGACCCGTCCGAGGCACTTAAGGCAATCGCAGACTTCGAATCTTTTGTTTCTTTTAAGAAGAAAAAAGAGGGCGGGGTCGTAGCGGTGTTCGTAAGGGCGGGGGACAGAGACAAGGCAGCATCCATCCTTTCGGAGCACGGTTTCGTAGAGACTCAGGCTCCAGAAGGGAAGGGGCCTATGTCCGAGGTGCTCATGTTGACCGATGCAAGTTTGGCAGACCTCAATGCCAAGCTTGAGTCTGTGGAGAAAGAGGTCGAGGCCCTTCAGATAAAACACAAAACCTTCCTGCGTGCATCAGAAGAGGAACTTTCAATCGAGATCGAGAAGGGGGAATCCCCACTAAGGATCGCGGTCGGAGAATATTCCTATATCATTGACGCTTGGATACCGACAAAGACGGTAGACGCCGTAAAGGCCGAACTCGAATCAAAGCTGGGCAACGATGTTCACGTTGAATTCGAAGAGACCCGCGGCAGGAACCTGCACGAAGAGGAAGAGGCTGAGGAAAGATTCAAGAAAGTACCCACAAAGAGCAAGAACGGAGCAATCGCAAAGGAGTTCGAGTACGCCGCAAGCCTCGTTTCCATACCGAAATATCAGGAGATCGACCCGTCGATACTGATCATGTTCTTCTTACCGTTGTTCTTTGGGTTCATGATAGGAGACTGCGGCTACGCCATACCGTTCATAATCCTTGGAGCGTATGGCCTCAAAGTAACACATCACAAGGATTGGCGCGCGATCGCCACCGTGCTCTTTTTCGGGGGCATATGGGCGTTCCTGTTTGGATTCTTCTTCTACGGAGAAGCATTGGGAATGCACTTTGTGGGCGATTGGCAGCCGGCGTTGGGCATGACATGGGAAGGACTGTTGGGCGTACACATGCCAAATTGGTTCACCGGAATAATGGTCAACGGAGAAGGAGTCGAGAAGCTCGGAGATGTCGTTCTGCTGTTGAAGCTGGCGGTATACATAGGAATAATACACCTGATGATCGGATACGTCTGTGGCTACCTGAACATAAGGAGACAGCACGGCAACAAGCACGCGTTCTTTGAGAAGGGCGGATGGATAATCACTTTCATCGGAATGGTGGTATTCTGCTATTCACTGACTCAGATGCTATTCAGCAAGGTTCCGCTGGAGGGGACGGAATTATACCTCTTCGCAGCAGGACTCATATTGCTGATAGTCGGAGTGGTGATAAACTTCAAGACAGAGAAAGTAATGGCGATACTCGAACTTCCGGGCATCGTCGGAGCAATATTATCTTACACACGTTTGGCGGCCATTGGAATGTCCAAGGCCGGAATGGCAATGGCCTTCAACTACATAGGGTTCTGCATGATCATGGGAATGAGTCACACAGTAACCTGGCCCAGCATTGGCCTCATAATATTAGGGTTGATCATATTGGCCTTCCTGCATTTGGTTGTATGGATGCTTGGAATTCTGTCTGCGGGACTGCACGCTTTAAGGCTGCAGTTCGTGGAGCTGATGACCAGATTCTTCACCGGAGGAGGAATAGCTTACGAACCGCTCAGGGTCAAACGTATCAAAACATTTTTAACAAAAACAGAAACTGAAACAGAAAAAGAGGTATAAAAATGGCAGATATAGGAACAGGAATTTTAGCGATCGGAGCAGGACTCGCCGTTGGGCTTACTGGGCTCGGGGCAGGCGTGGCAGAGAAAGACGTGGGTGCAGCGGCAGTAGGGGCGATCACAGAGGACCCCAGCATATTCGGTAGGGCAATGATCTTCATGGTTCTACCTGAGACCATCGTCATCTTCGGTCTCGTCATAGCCATCATGGCAATATTCGTGTTGCCCGGCATGTGAGGCCTTTTCATGGCTTTAGACAATGTCACGAAGGAGATCAGGGCGTCCGCCGACAGACAGGTAAGCGAGATAGAGTCGCAGGCCAGGTCTGAGGTCAAGGCCATAAGGGCCGAGGCAGACGCTCAGATATCCGACATGGAAGAAAAAGAGGACAAGAAGCTCAAAGAAGAGATTGAGCGCCTCAGGCGCCAAGAGCTTTCAAGCGCAGAGCTTGAGAGCAAGAAAGTAGTCCTTTCCAAGAAGAAGGAGATCCTTGCCAAGGCGTTCGAGAAGGTGCTTGCCGAGCTCGAGTCTGCGCCCAGAGATGTAAAGCTGGGGCAGTACAAAGAGATGGTAAAATCGGCGAAGACCGTCATCGACAAACCGAAGGCAGTGATATCCTCGAAGGACGACTTCACTGCAAAAGAACTCGGCGTCAAATCTGTTGAGAAGGATCCGAAGATACGTGCGGGCCTGATACTTCAGAGTGAGGATGGAACGGTCGAGGTCGATATGCAGTATGAAGCAATACTTCAGACAATCTGGAACCGTGAGCTCAAGACCTTGTCCGACATCATGTTCGGGTGAGTTCTATGATCAGGCGCAACGGAAAGAAAGGTAACTATGCATACACCGTCGCAAGAGTAAAGGCAAAAAAATCCCTTCTACTGAGCGAAGAGGACTACAACAAGATGCTGATGATGACAGTGCCAGAGATAGCTCGCTACATAAGCGAGACAGGGTATGGCAAGGAGATGGCGGACCTGGCCGTAAGGCAGACGGGTCTGAACTTACTTGAACATGCGATACATCTCAACATGGCAAAGGTATTCAGCAGCATCCTTCAGTCATCTTCGGGAGAACTTTGCAACATGGTCTCCGCATATCTCGAAAAGTGGGACATATGGAATCTGAAGGTCATACTTCGTGGGAAATCATATGGCTTAGATGCAGAGAGCATCAAAGAGGATCTCGTTCCCGCAGGCGCACTCGACGCCGAGGCCCTGAACAAGCTGATATCGTTTGAATCGGATGATGATATTCTTGCTAATTTCGGGAAGATGGTCCATCTGAGTTTCCCTTCCGAGGTACTGACCGCCTATAAAGCGAGCGGGAATCTGGGAGAGATAGAGGATTTCTTGGAAAAAGCGCACTATGAAAGGCTGATAAAGAATATCAGCTCGGCATCAAGGCCCACGAATCTTTTCCTCCAGTACATAAAAGAGGAAATAGACATAAAGAACTTTGAGACCATCCTCAAACTTAAAGCAGAGGGGATATACGGCGAGCAGGTGATGAAATACATCATCGCCGGCGGAAGAAGGATAGACAACAGGCAGCTGCTCATTTTTGCTAACGCAGAAAGCATCAGCTCCGTGATGTCCGATGTAGCCCAGCTGGAGTTTGGTGAAAAGATAAAAGATGCGTTGGAATCAAATAACCTCAGGGAAGCCGTAGTGGCTCTCAAGAGATTTGAGTTCGAGAAATCAAAGAAGTTCTCACACCTGTATCCGTTGTCAGTGATCCCGGTGATCGACTACATGATCCATAAGGAAAATGAGGTCAGAAACATCAGGACAATAGCCAGAGGCACAGAGAGCGGACTGAACAGAGACACTATCAAAGGACTGTTGGTGATCTGATGGAGATCGCAGTAGTGGGAAATGAGGAATTCGTGCTAGGGTTCAGATTGGCTGGGCTCAAACATGTGTTTGTTGCTGACGAAAGCAACTATCAGACTATGATCGCGAAGGCGATGTCCGATGCGAACATAGGCATCCTGGCCGTTAGCGCCGGGGATCTGAACTATCTTCCGCACAATGTCAGGTCAAAGGTCCTGGATTCGATCCAGCCTGTGGTTGTACCTGTAGGCGGAGACGAAAGCGACCTTCGAGAGAGGGTCAAGAGAGTAATTGGCGTTGATTTATACAAAACAGAGGATGAATAAATGAGTACAAAAGGTGTAATTCACAGAGTCGCAGGACCTGTGGTGACAGCAACCGGGATCACCCCAAGAATGTACGATGTCGTGCATGTGGGAGAAGAGGGTCTTATGGGAGAGGTCATCAAGATCCTAGGCGATTACTCGATCATCCAGGTTTATGAGGATACTTCGGGTGTCAAACCCGGAGAGCCGGTCACAAACACCGGGCTCCCTCTTGTCGCGGAACTCGGACCGGGACTTCTTACTTCCGTTTATGACGGAATACAGAGGCCTCTACCCGTACTCAGAGACAAAATGGGAGATTATATCTTCCGTGGTGTTACCGCACCTGGACTCGATAGAGAGAAAAAGTGGGAGTTGAAGCCCACGGTCAAGAACGGCGACGAGGTCGAGGCAGGACAGGAGATCGGCACCGTTATGGAAGGTTCGATGGTCCACAAGATCATGGTCCCGCCAACATTCAGGAAAGGAAAGATAAGCGGCATATCTGCAGGTAAATATACCGTAGAGGATGTCGTGGCGAAGATAGACGGGCAAGAAATGACCATGATGCAGAAATGGCCGGTCCGTGTGGCTAGACCCGTAAAGGAGAAATTCCAGCCGGATGTTCCGCTGATAACGGGGCTCAGGGTCCTGGACACAATGTTCCCCCTTGCTAAAGGCGGAGCATCAGCCATTCCTGGTGCGTTCGGTACCGGGAAAACGGTCACGCAGCAGTCCCTTGCCAAATACTCTGATGCAAAAATAGTGGTATACATCGGATGCGGCGAACGCGGCAACGAGATGACCGAGGTTCTTACAGAGTTCCCGGAACTGGTCGACCCGACCACCGGTGAGTCCCTTATGAACAGAACCGTTCTGATCGCGAACACATCCAACATGCCTGTGGCGGCAAGAGAAGCATCCGTTTACACGGGAATAACCATTGCCGAGTACTTCAGGGACATGGGATACAACGTTTCGCTTATGGCCGATTCCACCTCAAGGTGGGCAGAGGCAATGCGTGAGATCTCATCAAGATTGGAAGAGATGCCCGGCGAGGAAGGATTCCCTGCATATCTTGCAGGACGTCTGTCCGAGTTCTACGAGCGTGCATGCCACGCAAAGGTCCTGTCTGGAGAGGAAGGATCGATCTCCGTTATCGGAGCAGTATCTCCTCCCGGAGGAGACCTGTCTGAGCCGGTCACACAGAACACGCTGCGTATCGTCCGTGTGTTCTGGGCGCTTGATACCAAGCTGAGAGAGAGGAGGCACTTCCCGACCATCAACTGGCTGACATCGTACACGATGTACGACAAACAGCTCAGCGCTTGGTACAAACAGAATGTGGCCGAAGACTTCCCAGAGCTTAAGGCGTGGGCCATGCAGGTCCTTCAGAAGGAGTCAGAGCTGCAGGAGATCGTGCAGATGGTCGGTTCTGATTCTTTGCCGGACGAGCAGAAACTCGTACTGGAGGTTGCTAAGATGATCCGTGAGATCTTCCTGCAGCAGAACGCTTACCACCCGATAGACGCATATTGTCCGATCAAAAGGCAGCACGTCATGATGACCCTTATCAAGAAGTACTCAGACCTTGCAGCCAATGCTCTTGCGTCCGGTGTGCAGGTCGATAAGATCGCGTACCTCCCGGTAAGACAGAGATTCAATCAGGCCAAATATGAAGAGAACATCGACTCTGAACTGGAAGCCGTGTCCAAGGACATGGAGGCGCAGTTCGCAGGATTGGGAGCGTGAGAACAATGGCAACAAAAGCAAAAGTATCCAAGGAGTATAAGACCGTCTCCCAGATCGCAGGACCTCTGGTCTTTGTCCAAAAGACGGAGCCCGTCGGTTATCAGGAAATGGTCAGCGTAAGGCTTTCCGACGGATCGATGAAAAGAGGCCAGGTCCTCGACACATCCAATGAGATCGTAGTTGTTCAGATATTCGAAGGCACTTCTGGAATCGACAGGCAGGCATCGGTGCGTTTCCTCGGTGAAACGATGAAGATGCCAGTCTCAAGAGAGATGCTCGGAAGGGTCCTTTCCGGATCCGGAGAACCTCTTGACGGAGGAGCAAAGATCGTCCCTGACAAAGAACTCGATATCGTCGGAGCCGCCATCAACCCGTGGGCAAGAGACAGCCCCGCTGATTTCATACAGACGGGGATCTCAACGATCGACGGAATGAACACACTGGTCAGAGGGCAGAAACTGCCGATCTTCTCAGGGTCCGGACTTCCGCACAATGAGATCGCTCTGCAGATCGCAAGGCAGGCCAAGGTTCTCGGTGAGAACGAGGAGTTCGCGGTGGTGTTCATCGCGCTCGGCATAACCAACGAAGAGAAACAGATGTTCATGAAAGAGTTCGAGAGAACAGGCGCACTGAAAAATGCAGTGGTGTTCCTGAATCTCGCCGATGACCCCGCCGTCGAGCGTATCGTCACGCCCCGTCTGGGTCTGACGACCGCGGAGTATATGGCATTTGAACTTGGAATGCAGGTGCTTGTCATAATGACGGATGTCACCAACTACTGCGAAGCGCTGCGTCAGGTCGGTGCGGCAAGAGAAGAGGTTCCCGGAAGACGTGGATACCCCGGCTACATGTACACGGACCTTGCTCAGCTCTACGAGCGTGCCGGAAGGATCAAGGACAAGAAAGGTTCGATCACGCAGATCCCCATCCTTTCCATGCCGAGTGATGATATCACGCATCCGATCCCGGACCTTTCCGGATATATCACCGAAGGACAGATCGTTCTTTCGAGGGAACTCCACCGCAACGGTATCTATCCGCCGGTGAATGTCTCCTCGTCGCTGAGCCGTCTGATGAACTCCGGTGTCGGAAAAGGGAAGACCAGGGACGACCACAAAGCAGTATCCGACCAGCTGTATGCATCATACGCTGAAGGAAAGGACCTGCGTGGATTGGTGGCCATCGTCGGAAAAGACTCGCTATCTGCGAAAGACAGGAAGTTCCTGGACTTTGCAGATCTCTTTGAAGACCGCGTGGTCCGTCAGGGCATAGATGAGGACCGTTCGATCGAAAGGACCCTCGACATCGCTTGGGAGATAATGAAAGAGCTCGACACAGATCAGCTCACCAGGATCGACCGTAAGTACATCGAGAAGTACCTGAAGAAGTGAGTCTCATGGCAAGCCAAGAAATCACCCCGAACCGTTCGACCCTCCTGAGCCTTAAGAAAAGGATCAAGCTGTCCGAGAGCGGATACAAGATCATGAAGATGAAGAGGGACGGCCTCATCATCGAGTTCTTTGAGGTTCTGGAAAAGGCCAAGAAGATGCG
>Ga0123357_10002205_pt1 | contig 21522 bp, 19 predicted proteins | sample TergutEmb28metaG_FD_89873 | JGI IMG/M metagenome (GOLD analysis project Ga0123357, IMG submission 89873) | Embiratermes neotenicus P4 segment gut microbial communities from Petit-Saut dam, French Guiana - Emb289 P4 | ecosystem: Host-associated > Arthropoda: Insects > Digestive system > Gut ... | reverse complement strand
GAGCACATGTGCTCGAAACATGTAGAGGCATGAAATAAACTTATTGTAAAACAAAAATATTGTGCATCAAGTTGGTTAATTACTGAGATAAATATACTGAGATGCACGGTCAGCAAAACGTCAGAATTATCCTGTTTTGTATGAAGTGCAGTGTTCAAGACGGTGAGGGTTCATATTTGGTCTTCTTATTATCTATTACGGGGTACAGATGGTTCTGAAGAACTTAGCAATGCCACTTTTCGCCCGATACTTTCAGCGGTTGCGGTATGACCATCCGCCAGCCAGTGTATTGTCGAAACTCATGGCATTGAAATGCAAATTCCTGAGTCTTGGGTCTTTACGAGGCATATCTAAAGCTTCTTTGTTATATAGGGATAGTAAGACATATTGGGCCTCGTTTTTTTCCTATTTATTTATCTCTTTTCGCCTGCAGCATGCATTAGGGTACATGGTGTCACTTGTGAATCGAACCCCTTACTTCCCGAATACCCTGTGCCAACGGAACGGTATACTTCACCAGGAAGCATGACTCCGGCACCGGGAAAACCCCTTCCAATTGTATCTGTGGAAAGAGATACTGCTTAAGACACTAATGGTGTGTCCCCTGTGAACTACTTCTTTTTCTCCGTTCTGTAGCCTCTTGGTTGCAACAACATAGTTCGCGCACCATCACGACCACAATATTTATCGAAGGAAGTTTTCGGGAAGGGACCCGAAATGGACAGCCCGAACTCTGTTGTTTGAATGATAGCAGATTTCGTCATTACGTGACGCATTCTGACGTCTGACAAATTGGTTTAGTCACAGATCACGTAACTGTAATTTAAACTCGCAGTAGTTAAGTGATGGTACACTCCGGACCTTGTACAACGTGATTCAGAAGCAGAGGTCAGTATTTTAGGATGTTTGAGTATCGGGCATTGTGCGAGAAAGAAGTTTATATGAACTTGTGCAATTCTGCATGGTTTAGCGAGCTAGAGCTGCTTGAACCTGCAGGCCAGATTAAGTTAAATGTGTGTTTGTATGGCTGGATAAAAGGTGAAGTTCGCAAAATAAATATCGATATACCAGACGAATTGCTCGCTCGCTTTATGGATGCTGCTGCCCGCCTAAAGAAACGTGAAGATCAACTCAGACGAACAACACACGATATTCGCACACCAGTTGCAAAGTGTGCTGAGGGTGACGGTGGGACTGTCGAACATTTATTGTGAACTGTAATAAAGCTATCATTTGCGTGACACAAATTGGCCACTTAAACTTTCAATTAAGATTAAAATAAAATTAGCAGTAACTAATTTCTCTTTATTACCGCTCACAAGGCTCCTGTATTCATAAATTCAAAAAAACTTCATCACGGAAACCATGTAGAATTAGATACATGTTCGTATGGAATTTTTTTATTACAATGACCAATAATAACTGCTTCCAAAATATTAACCCTCTCTCCTAAATCTCCCTTTATAGACCTATAGTCACCTAAATCACCCTGTATATACCTATAGTCACACTAAATCACCCTGTATATACCTATAGTCACCCTAAATCACCCTTATATACCTATAGTCACCCTAAATCACCCTGTATATACCTATAGTTACCATAAATCACCCTGTATATACCTATAGTCACACTAAATCACCCTGCATATACTTATAGTCACCCTAAATCACCCTTTATATACCTATAGTCACCCTAAATCACCCTGTGTAGATCTATAGTCACCCTAAATCAGCCTGTATAGAACTGTAGTCACCCTAAATCACCCTGTATGTACTTATAGTCACAGTAATATGACGCCTGCGGTAATTTTAAATCTAAATCCGTATTTAGGCGTGTGATAGTTTCCTTTAGGCAATTAGAAGTTAACTTTACTTGAGTCTGAAACTTAATTTGCATCCTCGGACGGTCTAAATAGAGTTTTTGCTTGTTAAATACCGAGAAACAAGTTTCACTCGCCGAGTCCCAGCAGAAGAATGTAATCCTGTTAAACGCCTAAACCATGGGGAACGTTTCCACGCTAAGACAATAGTGTATCAGACGCACCTTCGTAGATGTGTTTAAAATTTTGAATGTTTTTTTATTATTGATTTTTGGTCTGTTGATCTTAGAAATTGGAACTGGTATTTGGAAGGAGATTCATACCTGATTGACTTTGTTTTAAGTCATTAATACGTTCCGTTATGCACAGCTTGTACTATTCTGTAACTAGCAAGGAGGAAATGGTGGTCTGTTTTTGATGTGTTAGTCACATTCGTCGCCTGAAATGGCTCCTAACAAATCTGAACGCTTAACGCTGCCTGTACAGTGTTGAAATTCGTGAACCGGATATATTGCCAGAGAATTCAGTTTATTGGCCAAACGTGGGAATCCTCTCAGAGAGTCGAACTGCTGTCCAAGGCCAGTTACGCCATTTTGTATAAAAATGGCTTACCACTTTCTGTTTGAACCCATGTGACAGGTAATACAGAGCACTCTGAAAACTCTTGGTGTTTCAAACACTTTTTCCAAGCCCGTTGTAGAAAATAAAGCACACTCATGCTATATACATATACATGTATTTATACAGACACTGATATCGGGAAGGCTCTGGAAGGACGGTAAGGCACTTCTCAACGGAATGTTATGGTCCAGTTTTTACGTTCTTGCATCGTAATTGGTAAGCTGTGAGTTTAAATCTTGGCTGTAAATTGTATAGGCCTATCCTGAATGAACGTGTTTTGGTATTTGTTATGTTTGTGTGACCGTACATCACTGATACAATTATATAAACAGCCAACTAGATGCAGCAAAAACAAATTTTTATTGATAATTACAATCAGCTCAACATGTTTCGGGCGAAATTATCGCCCGAAACATGTTGAGCTGATTGTAATTATCAATAAAAATTTGTTTTTGCTGCATCTAGTTGGCTGTTTATGTTATTGTTTTGTGGTATTCTCCGAGTTCTTGACGTAAATGCTAACACGTTACCTGAAATTAACCCTTATTACTTTCGTACCCAATTTTTGCAGTTTGGTTTTTAGTCCCCGTCCAAACTTTCGACCCTATAGTGCCTGAAACATCACCGCTAAAACCCGGAGCACTTCTGTTCAGCATGCATTTCTTTTGAACCCGCAAAAGATATATGCAAGTCTCTGGACTTGCGTTAACCATGATCCGCCTGAACCAAGGTCTAACTCTCCGATAGTCCGTTCTCACGTTATAGGTGTGTCACGGACTATGCCAACCCACATTTTCGTTGTTTTACTCAGTAATAATATCAGAATTAACAGCAAAAGTAATTGAAGTTCCGATCTCAGTGGTCGCGCGGCCTAAGGCGTGGATCTGCGGCCTCTCACTTGTTGGGATTATGTTCGAGTCCCGTCCGATGCATGATGTCTATCGTGAGTGTTATGTGTTGTTAGGTAGAATGTCTCTGAATCGGACTGATCACTCGTCCAGAGGAGTCCAACCGACTGTGGTGTGTCTGAGTGTGATCGTGAAGCCTCGGTAATGAGGAGGCTGTGGCTTACCATGGTAAAAAAGCACTCGACTCTATTAACTAACTGGGATACAACGTTACCATGGAAGGATGAAATTTATTTGACGGGAAGTTTAAGACCTGACGGTGTTGCTGAATTGATTTTGAACCCATTAAATGAGAATCCAACCAGACTTTCGTTAAGTGAGTACTTCGTGGTAAAGCGCCATTTTATGACCGACGAAAATAAAGCAGGCTTTAGAAGAGAGGCGACCCACCTCTTCTGCTCAGAGCTGAATGTTGGCTGATCGTGACGTCACAGCTCACTCGGTCACGTGATCCACTGTGCTTGTACAAGGAGACTAATTTATCCACGCGCCGTGGCTAATTAGCGGCTTCAATTAATCTTGTGACTTTTTTTTTCTTCCGTTCCACATGATCTTCAGCCTGTTGCTACCCCATGACTTGTCCTGAAAATCGTCGGAATTCTACCCACGTAGCATACAGGGTGCCTCTTTACGAAAGCCCCTCTTATGTAAATACCGCTCTCTGACTTCATCCGAACGGTGTCTTTAAATCCCTTCCTAACCAATAAAGCAGTGTGTCTAAATTGCACATACAGACCGGTTAATGCCTGTACTGATGTAGCGTCTATTTCTGTTTTAGTGTGTCAGTCGCTAAATGTGGCGTGTTTTAAGTTTCAGACATGCGGTATGTATAATTTAGTACCATCTTGCTTTACGGCTTTAAACGGTAAAAAGCCAGAAATTCAGTACCAACTACTTCCCGCATGATTGGAGTCAGCTGCCCTACTTGAAGTATACGAAGTAACACTATGTTCACTCATAGGGTTTAAGCATTAGCATTCTGACATTTGTAGCAGAACTCACGTTTTCTATTAACCTTTTGACGCCTAACGACGGCTAGAGTGGTCGTACCGCACCGCTAACCTCTAAATGTTCAATTTTATATATTTATTCAAAAAATATAGGTACTGAATATTTTAAACATGGTATATACTCTCCGTTTTTTCCTCTTCAAAATTCAGTTTTATTTCATAATTCTAACATATTTGGTTCCTGTATTATTCACATTTTATATACAGGTGTGCTAAAATTTAAAAAAATAATTCCGGCGCCAAAAGGTTAATTTTCGTATATTTTGTGAACGCTTTGTTAGATTTATTGTGCATTTTAGTGGCATCCGGATGAACAATAACAGTTTCAACATGTCGACTCTTTTTGCCGGCAATTTCTCGACACCACGTGGCCATATTTCAGGTAACTGTACAGAATATTTGTAACTAAGCCACGTCTTCCCGTGACACACTCGATATTCTGCTTCACAACGTTGATGTTCGCCATGTGCAGTTGATACAGCAACACACGAATGCCTTAAGCTTGAGACGTTCATGACAGTGTTGTTCTGTCAATAAGGTGTGGGCAGTGTGTCTGCCATCAGCCCAGCGGCGCTGTAGCCACTGACACACAACTCTTCTTGCTGCCAGTCCGTCTGCACCTGTAATTCCAGCGTCTGATTACCGCGAGGTAAATGGGCACTTAACGTTGCAATGTGCCCTCTGCCATGGCCTGTGGTGAGTCCTATGTCATGATCAGTAGTAAATCTTCTTCAATGACCTGTTATGAGTCCTCTGTCAAGGTCAAGGCCTATGTTGAGTCCCCTGCCATGATATGTGGTGAGTCCTCTGCCATGATCAGTAGTAAATCTTCTTCAATGACCTGTTATGAGTCCCCTGTCAAGGTCAAGGCCTATGTTGAGTCCCCTGCCATGATCTGTGGTGAGTCCTCTGTCATGATCAGTAGTAAATCTTCTGCAATGACCTGTTATGAGTCCCCTGTCAAGGTCAAGGCCTATGTTGAGTCCCCTGCCATGACCTGCGGTGAGCCCTCCATCAACACCTGTGGTACGTCTTCTGCCATGATCTGTGGTGAGTCCTCTACAATGGCCTGCGGTGAGTCCCCTGTCAAGAACCGTGTTGAGTCCTCGTCCATGAACTGCGGTTTGCCCCGTACCAAAATACCATCCACTACCTGCTAAATACACCGTCGATTTATGCCAGCCTCAAATCAGGATACTCTGCTGGTAGACAAGTTACTTCTCTGCTGCTGGTCTCTCCCCACCCCCTCCCCATACTGGTGGACTGTTTGTGACTGCTCGTTGCGATACGTTAATTATCCATGTCACAGTCAGCGGTTCTCCAGCTGCGAACATTATAATCTTCACTTTCACTTCACACGTATTTACATTTACTACCGCCACGTTGTAATTGTCTGAAGGAAGTTTTGACATCGACTTCCATACCTGCGAAGCCCGCGCCCCCACACCACCTTTTCGCCGCGAACATTTTATGTTTTACTTGAACAGTTATCTGAAGGATAGCATGTTTTTCTGATGACGTTGAGTAACCGGAAAGTAGTCAGATAATTCCACACTTAGTATCCATTACAATATAAGGAATTTTTTGTTTTCCACCAGTTGAGATACGAGCTGGAATATTCAAATGCAGGAAGTCCGACGATTTTTTTTCATTAATAACCAGAGGACTGTTGTCTCCATTTTGCTAGATCTAAACCCTTTAGTTTTGTACTTGTTGGGCATGTTACTGTAAAAAGCATAGATTAATAATCCGAGTACTGCAAACAAGGTTAATAAACGTACTCGAAACATAATGTCTTCAATTTTACCAGTCGAATTTCGACGTGTAACCAACACGTGTTTGTTGATTGCCACGTGAGTCTGCGAGCTTGAGGCAACCGATTGCAGAAAGTTCCTTAAATATGGTGAAGAGAAACGCAATACCTACTGCAATGCATTGAACCAGAACTTTCAAGGAATCTCTTCAGATATGGCTAGTAAACCCTAATGTTTTTGCAATCGAAATAAACGTAAATAAAAGAGTTAAACTGCGACTCACACCGAATTGGAATAACAGCGAGCGCTATGCTGCCTGCACCATGCAAAAGTCTCAGCGAAGTGAAAGACTGTGTGTGGAAGATAAACTGAGGGCAGTTTGTTATCGGTAGTGACAGTACCATTTGCAAGTCTGTTTTCATTGAGAGTTTGTTGGATGTAGATATTTTTATTAAGGATATCTTAAACAGATTTTACGCCGCAGTGCAGCCACTTGCTTTTAATAGGAATTGTTGTTTCAAGTTAGTGAGGTTACTTTTGATCAATTTGATTATATTTCATACCTTTTCCTCTACTGTTCTGTCATTAACTGTCTGAGCAATAATGATTAAATGTTTAATTTTTGTTGTTATTCTAACATAAATCTAACTATGGTTTTTGTTTCGTTTGTACATTTGGGTTGGGTATGTGTGTGTACGCGCGCGTGTCTGCATAAGATTTCAGTGTGTGTATTTTGTGCCGGTTTTACAATGGGCCAGTGCGTTGTTTATCTTGTTAGTTAATAACAGTTACTATTATCATTGTCGTCACCTTTAGGAAAGGCACTTACAATTAATCATATAGGTGAAACAATGTTCCTATGGTGTTTCATAGTAATATAATAAAGTTATTGTTATTATTACAAAAAGGTAAAGTGATTCCGTTACAGGCCCGGTGTGGCCCAGTGGGTGGGTAGAGGTATAGCTCTACTCTTCCATGACCGCGGCAATAGAAGGGGTGAGTGGTCAGCAGCACGCCCTGACCGCACTTTACCCCCGGAAAAGACGCGGTACCCATTGTACAGGAAGCTGGGTGGACCCCAGGGCCGGTCTGGACGGGCGGAAAATCTCCTCCCCACCGGGATTCGATCCCGGACCGTCCAGCCTGCAGTCAGTCGCTATGCCGACTGAGCTACCCGGCCCACATTATTATTATTATTATTATTATTATTATTATCATAATCATCATCATCATCATTATCATCATCATCACCACCAATAATATAATTTTCCAGGCGGTCTGCATATCCGTAAGGAGTGCAGTTTTAGAATTTTGTTTAGTTATCGTGTTTCAATAGGGATTGTTTACAAATCTGGCAAACTGAAATCTCGACTTTCCGTCTCACTCCTTTAATCTATTCGTTTTGTGACTGCAATAGCGTTTTGTCATAAGAAATTACTTTTATTAGAGTTTGGGTTTCGTATTGGCGTCGTAAAACGGAAAGAGACGCGATAGAAGCCAAGTGCTTGCAACGTTGTAACTTTCTGCTGCTAGTCTCTTGGCACGTATATAAACACTGTTTGCCCTAATATATCACAAGAGGCCACCACTAGCGCTGTTTGCTGTAATATAACACAAGAGGCCACTACCAGTACTGGGCAGGCACAGCGCCCTCTCGCAGAGTGAATCTTTTAAACAATTGAATAACGTCCGAAGCCCCACTCTCGTGCTTAGTCCTTGGTTGTACAGCACAGCTCTCTGAGAGCCTTGGCCTCTGTAATTACAGACACCCATTCTTCTCTGTCCGCTCTCTGCTGTCGCCATCTATTAACATTAATTTCCCGTAGATTCTTTTCAACATCTTCCAACCATCTCAATCTAGGTCTTTTCTTTCTTCTTATTCCTCCCAGTTTACTGTCAAACATTTCCTTTAATAACCTTCCATGATCCATTTTATTACATGTTTTATCCATTCCAATCTTTTCCTTTTTAAGATTTGCTAATATTTTATTCCAACGCGGGGAATCAAACTTACAAATAAAATTTTATCACACGCCACCTAGTTCAACAGAAGCTGATCAATGTATTGGATTCGGAATTTAAACTGGCCCTCGACATATATACATAGCTGACGTAATTATTTGGTTAGCTGCAGACTGTGTGCATAAAGAATGCCAAAAGATGCGTCTTTCTGCTCTGGTATTTATTGTCATAACCGAATTAATTATGTGTGACTTCCACTGAAGTAAAATTCGTGGCGCTAAAGGTTGTCTCAATACGCTCGATCCACTACTGTCTTTTTCCCAGAAGTATCAAAATAATTTACCTGGAGTCCCTGAACTAAACCAGAGTCTTCCTGCGACAAAATGTCTCTCTGCCCGTCACCTTTACGACATTCGTGGATCGCGCAGGGTCAGCTGCATATCACAGACCTGCGATACATTTTTGGGTACTTTCGAAAAATTGCGAAAAGCGACTATTTCGTTATGTACGTTCGTCTGTCCATTCGCATGGAGCAACGGGGCTCCCTTTGGGAGGATTTTCATGATATATTATATTTTCGGATTTTTTCAAAATCTGTAGGGGATTTCATTTTCATTAAAATCATACAAAAATGACGTGTATTTTACATGAAACCCATTGTACATTTGTGGCAATATCTCTCTAGATTCTTCTAAGAGCGAGAAGTATTTCGGACAAGAGTAGTAGAGAAAATCAAAATTCTTATTTTTTGTTCATTAAGTTTTTTTCCACGAAAATCGTGCCCTTTGTGATTAATGTGAAAAATATCGTAGAGCCAGACAGGTCATAAGTAACAACATAAAAAAGCACATGCGCTTTGCGTGCTAGATAGCTAAAGCTACAGACACACACTCAGAATACGTAATATTTATTGTTTTTGCACGGCAAGAATGGTTGAACGCTCCTCGATATAATGTTACACGTATGCATTGGCTGTCTTCTGAAATTATTCTAATTGTTGCAGTTCAGTCATTGAACCTAAGTCCTTTTGTGAAAATTTTGTGTCATGCATTATAGTCGCTATAAGGGATAAGATGGGGTTTATACGCGCTTTCACGAAGTGGGTTTTATAGCTACACATAAAATGAATGTAATGAGAGGCTAACATTTCTACTGTCATATACTTATATACCTGTCTCTCTCTTATCTATAGTTCCCTCCAGGTATTCTCCGCCGATAATAGTACCGCACATTACACAAAGCATACTATATGTTATTAACCATTTTATACCGGTTCTTCACATTCGACACTTTCGGATTCATTTCGTAATTTTGCAGAACGTTATAGCTTCCATCAGAGAGTACTTAAATTTATCCTGACAAGAGAAATTTCTCATTCCTTGAGACACAAAACTTTGTTACTGTGCAACGAGATTACTACACGCGCACGCGCACGCGCGCGCATGCACACATACAACGTTTCAATTTAAAGAATCGTTTGCTTCGAACGTCGAATTCTGTTGTTATGCTACGAACCGTTAGAAGGAATGACGCAACAGGCGGGTCCTAACGTTCTAAGCTGATGAACGCTTTTCAGTGTAAAGGTTTGTGCACCATCTGTCTGTCTGTCTGTCTGTCTGTCTCTCTCTCTCTCTCTCTCTCTCTCTCTCTCCATGAACACAAACGGCCCTGAACAGAGAACAGTACGCGTTTTAACTCTAACCTCAAATCCATTTGTCGCCTTCCTACCGTTGTTAAGAATTATTCCATTCGGAAATAATTTTTGCAACTTATTTTTTGCCGTGAATTCTATAGAATTATTTTAGAGTCAGTATTATCGATTATTATATTCAAGTAAATTATAAGGAGTTAAAGTTAAAGGTCACCATTGAAAAAGCCACGAAGGTACAGAGGAGGAATAGATGTATAGCTCTACTCTTTCTTTAACCTCGGCGTTAGATGAGGTGGATGATTAACGCCACGCCTCGAACGCGTTACCCCCGGGAAAGACCCGGTATTATTTTGTACAGGAAGCTGGGTGGGCCCAAGGGGCGGTCTGGACAGTTGCAGAGAATCTCGCCTCCCACCGGGATTCGATCCCCTGACCGTCTAGTGGGTAGTAAGTCGCTATACCGACCGAGCTATCCCGGCCCACATTCAAGTACATTTTGCAATTCATAATTATGGTGGAAATTACATTTCTGCTGATACGAAAATGTCAGTTGCGTACATACGGCTTTTGCTGCTCAATTGTTATTTCGTGTTACTTGTTTGTAATTAGTACCGTCATGAATAAATTAATGTCGACTCTCAGAGTGCAATTTATGTACACTCTTCCAGCCAACTGTTGTGTATAAATGTGCTTTGGTTGAAAAACCTGCAGTTGATGTAACGCCTGACTTTGATTCCAGCCATTTACACTTTTCCTAGAACGCTCTGCCCTTTGCCTGTGCTGTAATGTGGCGGGTGGGTGGAGGGGTTTCTAGCCTGCGCTTGGTGTCGCACTGAAAGGTACAGCCTGATAAAATGTGCCTACTCGGTAGGAACTGCCAGAACACAGAACACAGGAGTTGCAACATGTCCTCGGTTGTCCTGTTTTAATATTGTTAGCCTCTAGGGAACCATTTACTACCTTTGGTGGACAGCAGTGGTGGAACATGTTTTCGTCCACTACGTCTGGTTCGCAGTGGTGGTTCTAATCACCACAGTTCTTGAGCAGAGTACGTTTCGTTTTTTCAACACATTTATTATCAGAGGTAGTGGTCGGCCATTATGGATACGACTACAGTACATTTGAATAGTATTACCAGTGGGGCAAACACAGTCGGGTTATCTACATTGTTGTCAGGGAGGGAATGAGCATAGTTACATTTTACACGACCGTTATTCAAACAATCGTATCACACAAGTAAAAAACGCATTCAGTTACAACAGTGTTAGGGGTTGTGATGTAGAAGGCCGTTACGAATAATCTGTATCTGATGTCAGTTCTGAGCGAACTGCCTATGTACACCGTCCGATTAAAAAAAAAAGACTTGTTATTCATAAGGATAATGTAGGCTGTTCCCTTCTTAATACTTTCATCTGTATTTTCGGTAAACTTTTATCTTTGTTTTCAGATCTGCTTTAGAATTAAGCATCAGAAAGACACAAAGATAGCCGTCTGGTGAAACACGGCTTTTCTTTGCGTAATTTTCCCCAGTATCCTCCGACGTTTCTTCTCTTACTAACAACTCTCCTCCACAGAACCTCCTCTTCAATGTCTGGGTATGCAGTTAATTGTACACTGAGGTTCAGGCCCTTACGAACTGTTACATTCAATCACACGTAAAGTGCAAGATATTACACAGTTTCTGAGGTGTGCCATCCCCTTGTGTGTTTAAACTATATGGTGAGGTAAATTCAGTCAAAAACACAACTATAAATATGTGGCTAAATGATGGTTTTTATTAGCAATGGAAAAACTACATGTTTCGGCCTATAGTGGCCATCTTCAGGTTTTGATACCTTTCTTGCTAAAAGAGTTTTATATAATATGCCTAAACCATGTGTTGATGTTGAGATCTCATCGTAATTTTACGTGCTTTTGTTAAGCTAAATTGGTGGGATGTCTGTTGGGTCAATGAATTTGTAGGAGCATATACGATACCACATCTGCAATCACAGTTTCCTCCTAACCCTACATCTACCCAACCGGAAAGATCCACACCCAGCTACCTACAAATTCATTGACCCAATAGATATCCCACCAATTTAGCTTAACAAAAGCACGTAAAATTATGATGAGATCTCAACATCACCACGTGGTTTAGGCATATTATATAGAACTCTTTTAGCAAGAAAGTTGTCAAAACCTAAAGATGGCCGCTATAGGCCGAAACATGTAGTTTTTCCATTGCCAATAAACACCATCATTTAGCCATATATTTACAACTGTGTTTTTGACTGAATTTACCTAACCATATAGATTACACAGTTTGTTTTGTCGTGCCTTAATTAGTATAGTCAGTTTGCAGTACATCTGATTCTATCTGCAAAATAACACGAACTTACCGCATTGCTATATTGCCCCTACTCTATGTGACACGCAAGACGCTACACGCAACACACACATATGTCTCAGGCGCCTGGCAGGTTAGATTAATTGCACGTCGGCAGGTCCCCACCTTCTAACTTCAGTCCTCTGCTTATTATGGTCTAGCAAAGTTTCCTCAAGAACTACCCCCCACCCCACCCCACCCCCACCTATCCCTATCTCCTGAATTCTCACTGTGATGCTCTCTGGAGAGGGGTTGTGCTTCTTATGTGCATGGACATGGATATCTCATCTTGCGCTATCCTGCTAAAACACATTTCTTGTCTCCATTACTGTTGACCGTGTTATTTACCTTTCAGACCCCAATGGTAACTATATATAACACACAGTGTAATATTAATAACAATATTGTGCGGGTGGTAAAGTCGAGAAGAATGAGATGGGCGGGGCATGTGGCGTGTATGGGGGAGGGGAGAGGTGTGCACAGGGTTCTAGTGGGGGAAACCTGCGGGAAAGAGACCATTGGGGAGACCTAGACGTAGATGGGAGGATAATATTAAGATGGATCTTCGGGAAGTGGGAGGGGGTGGAGATTGGATGGAGTTGGCTCAGGATAGGGACAGATGGCGGGCACTTGTGAATACGATGATGAACCTTCGGGTTCCATAAAGTGCGGGGAATTTCTTGACAAGCTGCAGAACCAATTAGCTTCTCAAGAAGGACTCTGCTCCATGGAGTAAATAAGTAATATTAATAAATTCAGCATAGTTGTTCCAAAGCATATCTGTTCGTGATCTTTGACTGTGAAGAAAAAGAACGGAATTGAACTTCTTGGCCTTTTCAATAGATGCGGGCTGCATGTGATGTAGGAGCTGGGCTATGGTATGGTGTAGTGTAGTATAGTGCAGTGCAGTGTAGTATAGGCGGCTGACGGTGGCGTAGTTGCCTGAGGCACTGCGCTACAAGCCCTAACGTCTCGGATTCGATTCCCGATGGCGTCTTCGTAATTTTTCTATGATACGTGTATTCCTTCCGGACGCATTATGGCCCTCTATGCCCTTCGAAGCCATCCGTACACAATACAATGAAGGTCACGTGATTTCAGACTTACTCCGCGAAGTAGACGAGAACTTGCGCTCTTCTGGTTTATTACGCGGCGAGTAGTTGTAATTTCTTACCGACGTTGCGGGACAATCTATCGGTTCCATCTTCAGGGTTCTAGAATCCGAAAGCTCACGTTTAGTACACACTCTGTCAAGTTCTTATCTTCATTAAACCTACAAAGAGTTTAATTCGAGTAAATGTCACAGCAGTTTGGAAAGTCATAGCTCCAGAAAAAGCTAAGATTCGAATCCACCTGTGAGCAACAACCAAAGGAACTAGCAGTCAGGGTTGACTAATTCCGAAAATGAAAGGTGATCAGATAAAGTTCTCATAATTTACTGGAGAGTGTAAAATTGATGGTCTGCGCGTTGAACCCATGGCGACGCAAGGCGTCTATTCGAAAAAATGAGGGTTCCAATCTTTTATTCAAGGAAATTCTTTAACAATGACGAGACGTTAAAACATCTGAAGGAACAAATCAGAGTGACTTGCGTTCAGTTGTAAGTCACAGTGAATTGTTATTATTATTATGAGATTCAAACTATAGTTTGCAATTAATAGGTAGGGACGAGGGTGTTTTTCTGAGGTGTGTTATTGGATTGATAAATAGACAAAGATTGAATAGAGAGTCACATAAATACCACCTATTCTTAAAATATTTGATTGGGTTGCATTGAAAATGTGCTGACAACGAAGAAAAATTCAGATGCTACTAACAAAAGTTTCTATCATAGTCTATGAACGCACATCGTATCTTGACAATTCCAACGTGTTACACTGAGTGATACAGGAGCACAATCGCTACGTAGGCAGTGAGATTGTACACTATATTGGAACTCTTGTCTTAATTCCACGTCACAGTCCAGTTAATACAACCGACTCAACAATCTTGATCCGAAAAACTTTCGTAAAGGAAACTCTACAATTCCGGGCCAGTAACTCTGTGACTACACTGTGCCTGGTATCGAAGCACAGACTGTGAGCCCAAACTTTTTCGCTCTCCTTGTACAACCTCAAAAGGTTTATGTCCGCGCGGGCTAATGGATTCTGTATTCAATGTGTGGGGAAGTGGGTTAAAGAATCGCGCACGAGTTCTTCCATAAGCTTAAGTAGGTTTGGGGGGCAAATTGTAGCAGATAAATGTAAATATGTGTACGTGCCAGGAATAGCAGGACATTCCGACTTATCTGGAACATTTCATGGGGCCACTGTGTGTGGCGAAACACGGATTCTCTTTGATACATTTTTCTGCAAGGATTCCGAAGTCACTGGCTGTGACATTCGGGGTTAAAAACGTGGTGATGTTACAGATTAGGCGTTGTGGAATGTGACGCCGTGTACTTTGGTGGACAGGGAAGAACTTTTTCGGAAGAACGCATTTTCGTTTTCGACTCGTAGCTCTTCTGTTCTAACAACTGATGCCAATGTTTCTCCGAAATTTTAGTAACGTACCGTAAAACAGACAGTTCGCACAGATGTTTTTCTCAAATCACAAAAAGACCGTTGATCTTTTGGAACCTACAACTAAGACCGGTATGTCTTACGGATGGCGTCATTCTGTCTTAGCCACGCGTATACGTAGTTAGCAGACAGCTATGTTTTCGCAATTTGAAACCAAATACGAACCCAAGAAATGTTAATGAGGCCTCACTGAATATAACGTGTAAATTGCAGGATAGTTTACCTGGAAGTTTAGGTTTGATGCTGCGGAGGAGCAGGGATCCTTTCCTGCCCACAGTGTCCAAACTGGCTTTCTATCAATCGGGTGCCGGTGGCTGTTTTTCCCGGGTATATGAACTTGACCACGCAGATCAGAAAGTGGAGTTGTATTTTCTGCCCTAATAGATTTTAATTTTTGGTCCCTACTTAAGCTAAGTTTGGAATTTACCTTCGATAGAAACGGGTAAATGTATCCCAATGCAGGCCTGGTTAGTTCCTTAGAGCACCAGGGGCTTGAGGATCCCATAATTTTTAGACAAGTTGTCAGCCCTAAGCACCGGCCGCCTGTACCCCACCCCCACCCCCCACGAAATATTTCTGGTACTCATTTCTTTTGGAGGCTACATCGACCCGTGGGCCATAGTGGGGCCGGAAGGATTATGTCAGTGAAAACTTCCAGTGACACCATCGAGAATACAACCCGCGACCTTCCCACTTGTAGCGCAGTGCCTCAACCCACTTCGCCACCATGTGCCTCTTATAAGTAGCTGGAGTCCACGATGAGGGAATAAACGAACGGCTAGGAGTAGTAGCATCTCCAGAATTGTATTCTGAACATGCCTAGTTCGAACATTCGCTGGGTCATTGGTTAAAATGTCGTGGTTTCATGTGATTTTATTCAGTTTCTCCTGTAAATATGGAGTTGGACGAATGGCCACTTCCTTCCAAATTCTCGTCGAACAAATCCTGCACTCGATGCTAATATTCAGTCACTAAATTCACAGTGAAATCTGTTGGGATATTACAGACAGAATGTGGAAGACAGAGTTACTGTAAAGTTTACAATTCCTGCAGAAAATTCAGATCTTTTGTGTCTTCGTCCCTCTGTTGTTTCATTCCCTTCAATTCGTTACTTATTTAATTTCACACGTTTCTATCTTTCTTTCCTGCAACACTGTGACACTCAAGAAACCCCCACAGTTTAAATAGTTGTAATCCTGTAGACCGGTTTTCTGCAGGCACAGAACTGAAGTCCTGGCCGGACCAGAGGCAGTTCTAATCGGGGTTGTTCGTGGCTGTTCTCATTGTTTTCAGGTACATTTCGGCACATCATTCCAGTATATATTACTATGCACAATTCCAAACTCAGCTCACCTAATTACTCTTCACACCATTTGGCGCTGGTTTGACACACTGATAGTGCTCTAAATAAAGCAAGATATTCCCAGTGGCCGCGCGGTCTGGGGCGTAGGTTTGCGGCCACTCGCTTGGTGGGATTGCGGGTTCGAATCCCACCGGGCTTATGAAGGTCTCTCTCTTGTGAGTGTGTGTGTTGTGAGGTAGAGTTCTGTGAGACGAGCCGATCACTGATCCACAGAAGTCCTACCGAGTGTGGTGTGTGTCTGTGTAATCTCGAACCCTCAAAATGAGGCGGGCTAGGTCCGCGTAGGGCTGTTGTGTCTCAAGAAAAAGTTTCGGAGATGGTAGAGGGGGAAATGTTCAGTAATTGTTTTAGAGAAGAGGATAAGATAAAATATGGATATGTGTGTGTGTGTGTGTGAGAGAGAGAAAGGAATCAGAAAGGAAATAGTAAAGAAATTTCTGTTCCTCAAATATCGGCAGTAAATATGGCAATAAGCAATGTATAAGAAAGCTGGAGCCGTAACCCCAGCAAAAGAGGTCGCGGGTTCAATTCCTATTTTACTGATTTTGTGGGGCTTCTACAGACAAATATCAGTACAGTTCCCCACAAAATTTGGTGGCCACTTTTACCCTGTATTCTCCAGCTTATCTTTCCGCAACACGTTTCAGTCTTATTCAATGTTATTTGACGTAATAAGCTCAAATAATTATTTCTTAAAAGAGGTTAGAATGAGTAACTGTAAAGGAAACATCATGAAGACTAAAGAACTTGTTTCACCTTCTGCCGTAATTTGCGTGCCGGTTAAATACCCGGGGTGCTGATACGTCCTTAGCCCGACCAGGAAGGAAACAAGCTCGGAAGCATGTCAGGCACGCGCGCGATTTCAACAACATCGAGACGCGAGCTTTCATCAAGTTTTTTTTTTCTGCAAGGCAAGGCGCCAAAGGAAATTCACGCCATTCTGACAGAAACATTATCTTGTTTCCTTCCTGGTCGGGCTAAGGACTTATCAGCACCCCTGTATCTTTACCAAATGCTTGTAGAGAACTGATAATTTTCCAGATCACCAAGACTTTGTCCCTTAAGATTTAGCATTTGTTTAGCTGTGATGTTTCATACAATGATATTCTGGTTTGTGACAACGTGCATTGTGAGGAATACTTGCCGACATTGCGAAGCATTGTACCGTCGACATAGCATGGAGATTAATTTCTATTTTCCTAAACAGGATTATCCGATTTGTCTTTGTGACCAAATTGCGAAGTGTTTTCTGTGAGGCAGAAGCCAGATTTTTAAATATTGTGTAGTTTAAGTTTACATTTCAAATTTTAAACATTCATGTGTGAGGAATCTCACAAATTGTCAGAACACCCATCAGACAATTGTCTCAGGGTGTGGGCGTGGCGGAAATTCAGTTGGCTTGGGTTAACATTTGTCGCCGAACCAGTACGCAGAAAGACGGGGATCATCGCCTCCCTTCCCTTTATCGAATTACTGGTGGGACCATCTCTCACGTAAATGTGCGGGGAGGATCATTCGGAAATGAACTCTAAATCACATTCGGGCATTAATCTCGTTACTTGGAGTGCAAAGTAGAATCCAGACACCCGCTTCATGTCTAAAATATTTGAGTCCAAAATAAATCACAAACCCCATTCTACGGTTTCTGGTTGCTTTATCTTGTCCTCCAGTTTTGTAGGTCCGTTACAAGGAACACAGAAACTGTATTAGAGCTGCTAGACATAAATGCAGAGTAAAGTAAGTGTACGTTAGCCTTTACCAAAACCACGCAGGACAAAGTACGAACATAGAGACAGCTAACAAATGTGTTGAAAATATTGCAGAATGCTAATCAAATTGAAGATGACATTGGAAATGGATTGAGTAGTGGAACCTTCTGTACCATTAAACACCTCATATACCGGGTGTATCAAAATAATTGGAGCGGTTTTGAAGTTCATTATATTCACAAGTATGGTGAACAGAATTATAAATACGGTAGAAATGGAAGAGTAACTCAACAAGTTTATGACACATACCTACAAATGTTCGATGTATGCACCCTTCGTCACACGGCACACATAGAGGCGATAGTCCAATTCCTGCCATACTCTGCTCAGAAAGTCAGGTATGATGGTCTCCACAGCCGCGGTAATTCTGTTCTTCAAATCAGGTATGCTCACGGGTTGTGGTGGCACAAACACTTTGTCCTTCACGTAACCCCAAAGGAAGTATTTTATAATTTTAATTGTATCTACATATTATACATTGTGCATTAGTTGGATACAAAAGTGTTTAATTGTCATTGATGCACGGTGCAAAAATGAAGAACCTCTACACCATTCTTCCAATTTCGTACCCGGAAATAAAAATTAACCGGTACAGCACGGTAGTCGGTAAGTAAGGGTAGCTACCTGAGAGAACACTCAAAACATTTGCACTTTCCACACACACAGTTTCTTTGTGTGTTCCGTTTTAGTCCAAAAGGGGGGAAAATTTGTTACTTTCATAAGAGCATTAACAGATTGGTTCTGAAATGGAGATGCCGCATGCTGCTCTTGATTTGGGGGAAAATTCTTTGTTATTTTAATATTCTTCATTTCCTGCAACTTACAGTACTTATTATTTAAAATGAACCAAGTACACTAAACAGCATGTAGTATAAATACGTATGATTTTCCATGCTACATGTTTCGGCCGTCGAACACGATCATCAGGGAGCAAAACCTGAAACTTATTACATTTATGACCTGATGAATCCATTATTTATGTAAAAATATAATTTAGAACGACAACATCACAGTTATTCCATCTTATGGGATGAAATTATCAGCTGATTTCATGTTTAGCTTAGAACTTGTAACAGGGGTTTCCGACTCCTTCAATATACGGTGCTGAAATTTATTAGTCTTTATTTACAATGTATGTATAAGGATAAACATTATATGTACTGGTAGGCATTATACTGTTCTTGACATCACAGAATTTGGCGCAGCGTCTGTGATGTCAACAGTTGTGCAGTACCTCCCAATACCTATAACACAGCACAGCTGACAACAACCTTACCATTTTCGTGTGCCGTTCATCTGGAAATCCGGGATCCTTAACCTCTTGCAACCCTTAGGGCCTGTCCAGGGACTGTACAGGGGTTCCTTTACATATAGTATATAAACAATGGCTTTATTCGGCTTGAAATTATATAAATTTTAGTTGTTGGTCCCACGTGATAGCAGTCGACCGCCGATACGTGCCCCTATTTATGCTTTCTATGTACAGCAGTTGGATGAAGGTGATGACAGTAATAATAATAATAATAATAATATGAACTTGTATGTATTAATCATATCAACTCCATGCTTCGAAGTACGAAAAAGTAACTATATGACGGCAATTTTGTCAGTTGTACTGTAAGCTGATGGGTGTGAAACTTGGTGTGTCTTATCTCCCCTTCTTACCCCCTCTTTCGCTCCCTCTTCATCACCTCTCTGTCTGCTCTACCCTCCTCTGTCCTCTCTCCTCTGTTTCTCTTTTTCTCTTTTTGTGTGTCCTTTGGGTGATGTATAGACATTCTGCTGAGAGGGATATTTGATATTAACGAGGAAAGATAAGAGACAAATTACGAAAATTACGTAATTAGAAACTTCATGGTCAGTTCTTTTCACCAGATATTGTTAGGTTATCTTCATTGTGACTTTCAGTTTTGTGTCAAGGCTATAACTAAAGGCGAACAGCAGTCACAACGCAGCTGAAACTTTATTAGACGTTAGGGTCTATCTGTCTAATTGAACTACATGTTTCGACATCATTTAGGTCGTTTTCAGGCGTTTAACCAACTTTAAGAACACAATAAGGAAGACAATATTTAATTAGTCGTTTGACGATTATGAATTGTTTTAAAATATATAAAAATACGACAAAAGAGTATAATTATGAGGACAGAACTTTTCCCCTTAAATGTTCACAAGTATATTTCATTTTCAAGCTGTAGTTGTTAACCCTTTAAACGCCGAGTTATATCCCATCTGCCCTTTGCTAACATTGTTGGGAGCTCACCATATTCTCCACGTTAGCAGGTAAAGGGTTAAGCCATAACTGTTTTCGCAGAACCAAACGGTTTATAATTGTAATTTCAGTATCGGAATTAATTTTTTCGTACTTTCCTATAAGTAAAATAAAAAATAGAATACTTTGTTCCCCTGTTGGTTTTAGCATTGTTTCTTTATCCAAAGCCAGTGAGACATTGGTCTGAACCTTTTGTTCACACGAGCAGACAGAACTGTCCACAGACAGTCACTGGACAATGGAACTGTAGCTCTTGTGCTAGTACACAAAGAAACAGGAACAGCACAACACAGTAACCTGTAACAAATATTATTTTTATATTCAGAGGATGATTTCGTGGTGTTGCACTATTTAATCTGGATTCCAAAAGGTTAAAATGTGAAAATTTGTTACAGCCGAGAAGTTACGTAGAGTGCCACCCAATCGTTCTAAAAGCTCTTGTTTTCTCAGAATAGATTATTTTTGTATCCACTCTCTAAAGGGTAGAAATGCATTAATACACCAAAACAAAATGTAACTCGTCAATGCGCAGCTTTTCTGTAACGACTGAAAATGGCAGCCACATGTTTCGGCTACATAAATTAGCCATCAGCATGCTGCACACATGGCAGGTAAAGGTACAGTTCACCCTACAATAGGCCACGAAGTCCCAGAAAGGGAATGGAGATATAGCTCTACTCTTTCTTTAACCTGGGCGCTAGATGGGGTGAGTGGTTAGCTCCACGCTGCGGTTGCTTTACTCCCGGGAAAGAGAACAGGTACTCATTTTATAGGAGGCCGGGTGGGCCCCAGGGCTGGTCTGGACGTGTGCGGAAAATCTCGCCCCCACCAAGATTCGATCCCCTGACAGTCCAGCCCGTAGCGAGTCGCTATACCGACTGAGCTATCCCCAAGACTAAATCAGACTAATGAAGTAATGATATAACATGTTAGACTGAACACAGAAGCGATGTGACCATAACTAAGGAATTTTCATAGAGGGACAGAATATTTTGCCAGTGGGTGTCCCTTTCGCGGAAAAGTTCGCAAAGCTGCTGGTTGATTTGTTCGGTATCGGGAATTTGGCGGATACAGTTTTGTGTTTGACTTTACGCGATACAGGCTTGTGTTTGTGGGATTGATGTATTTGTCACTCAGTTTAATGATCACGCAAACTGAAATAGTACTCTGTCATTGTTTACTGTTACCATTATTCAATCCCTTTATTAATAATACCTTATGTGACTGTAAATTGTGACACACCAGCCAGTATGAGAGGTAATTCTGGTAATGTTTAATTTTCACTCAGGAACAACTGTGAATCAGTGAATAGAAACCTAAATCTTATGTATATTGGACCGTGCATCATTGTGATAGTTGAAGAATAAGAGACCAACTTGATGTCACAATTTATTAAGTTTTATTTCACTTCTGCTATGCTCAACATGTTTCGGACATTAATACATCCATCATCAGGAGCCT
>Ga0123357_10002204_pt1 | contig 21524 bp, 8 predicted proteins | sample TergutEmb28metaG_FD_89873 | JGI IMG/M metagenome (GOLD analysis project Ga0123357, IMG submission 89873) | Embiratermes neotenicus P4 segment gut microbial communities from Petit-Saut dam, French Guiana - Emb289 P4 | ecosystem: Host-associated > Arthropoda: Insects > Digestive system > Gut ... | reverse complement strand
GGCGGCGGCGGCGGCGGCGGCGGCGGCGGCGGCGGCGGCGGCGGCGGCGGCGGCGGCGGCGGCGGCGGCGGCAGCAGCAGCAGCAGCATTGAGGTAGTGGTAATGTGGTAATTACAGTATCTAGCGGCAATGCAATTCATAAGATTTTTTTACCTGATCAAAATTCCACGTTTGACTACAATATTGACAAATTTCATCACTGTCTGTCCCGTTGAGATTGTGGATACATTTTAGATTAATGCATTATTCATGTCATATTGTAAGCTACAATGCCTTGATTTATTCTGCTTGAGCTCTGTAATCCCTCGTACCGAAGGACTTTGGGAAGAATTGTACTAAAGAGACCTTCTCTTATCTTGCGAGGGGTTCCCGATTTTCAGTGTTTCACTTTTCTGCCCTCGCTTAGGTCGCTGTGCGCGCATTTTAGATCCTGCCTGTTCCTGGTTTTATAGATTGCTTCTTGTGTTCAGAAAGTGTTGCCCCTTCAATCTGTTCGCATTATTTTAAAATCAATATACTTTAAAACTCCTTATGCCACTGCTGCTGCAAGACGAAGGGCGCTGCAAGCTGTACCTCCTGTCGATCCCTTGTAGTGCGGCTAACCACAGTGCGGCACTGCATGGGAGGTTGCCATGTTGGGCCTTCAGGCGCTCTAGCGTTTGCCTACAACATTGTGTGTAAATGGTTTACTCACTTTCGTGAGTAGGGTAACAAAAGTTACAATCCCAGTCAAGTATTCAAACTAACAGTTCGGTTCTTAACGAAAGGAAAGTCCGTGTTCGTATAAGAGACAATATATTGTTGGATGTCGGACATTGGGTTTGGGTTTGCAAATGTTGATTATTGCAAAGAGGGGAGTCGTTTAATTTTTACGATTCGTAAATATTTTGTTTTGCCAACTTTTATTTTGGAACTTGTTTTGGTTGTTCGGTTGTCGACGTAGTGATTTCGGAATTGCGTGTCCTTCATGGTGTTCTGTGAGGGGAAAAAGAAAGAAAGACATTATGTGGTTGTAAAACCTCAAACGAAAGATGACGTTGGAGATTCATAGATGGGTGAAGAAAAGAGGTTCTCCTACAACGGGTTCTGGGAAGAACCAGGAGTTGGCTTTCCGCACGGCACGTATTGTAGTTTGTGAGGCCACCGCTCGACTATCTGTGCCCGTAATGCGAGTTGTCTACTGGGCACTCCGATCATGTTAAATTTGTGGGGCTTAATTCGAAGCCTTTATACTACAGTTATATTCACGAAAGTGTTACACACAGTGTTTCTTACATCACTTATCGGTAGCGTGTACCGTATGTTTGTGATTCATCCATTTACAGCATTGCCCATTACTAGATGAAATGTTTGGTATTGACAGCTAAATACAAGTTTTGCTGCAGTGCCATATTGTATTACGTTCTGCAAGATTTGCTGTAACAAAGCCGACCGTGCTTCGATTACCTCTTAACGACACGAAGCCTCAAGACACTGTATTTACGCGACGTGTGGAAGATCCCGCTGCCACATGGGAAGTTCGGCATTTTGGTGATGAGCATTGCTGATGGTAGGGAAATGACTAGTGCGAAGTCAGTGTGCCTTCAATGGTAAGGCACACCGACTTAGTAGGTCGATCACAATCTGTCATTTGGTTCTAAGTGATTGCAGCACAGAGGTAAGCAGGCGGTAATATGCTGGTCAAGTTTCGCTTTGAACTACAGGTCACGGGTAAATCTGACCGCGTAAAGACAAAGACAGCAGTTACGTGCATATACCAGTACGGTGGTACTGAATAGTCAGGAGGAGCATTATGACCAGGTCAAGTACCATACGTTATTTCAGCTGGGCAGTTCAGGAAGCGGTGGAACTGCAGCTGGACTTAGTTGTCTTCCTGACTGACGTCCATGTTCCCCTGCGACTACCATCCGGCTTGCCCTGTAACACTACTGTTCGACCCAAGTGCACCACGTGCTGTTTTAGTGTTCTGTTTTTATTCTAACTCTGAATTTTTCATGACTAGCTAAAGTTTTCCTTTGCTGTGGCTGGCAACAAGCATAAACTCATGATTACCTGTGCATATATTTTAGTTGCAGACATGCTGATTCGTGGACTTCCGTAATATCGTAGACGAGGCTTACCCAGCCTTGTGTGTGATGCGGGCACTTGCGACAAAATTTGGTTTGCATGCGGGCCACATGGAGTTCAGTGCACAGTGCGAGGAGTGATTAAGTTCAGGCTATATATATATATATATATATATATATACATATAACGTTATTTGTGTATATTTATATACATCTTGTGCAACAAAATATACTGACAGGAATTCCTCGCAATAGGAAAAGTTTATGAAAAATCTCAACATAGACAACGGTGTCGCCGTCTGTCCGGGTTGGTGTGCGGGAGTCTTCCGCATAACAACAAAATCAACATTAAAGGGGACGTAGAAACGTAGTCTTAGGTAGACATTTAATACTATTGGAAACATCACAATTAGTGCCCGACTGCTCTTGTTTTTTCACACATCTCAGTCGTGCAGTCTTGTTGTCAAGTGTAAGGCCCGTGATGAGTAGTGACATTCTAATCCTGCTGCTGTATAATGTGGCCGTGATGTTGCTGGCCATAATAATGACAGTAGTAACAACACCGGAAGTGGGACTCAGGAAGATTTGGCGCATGTCGTGTCGTCCTTTTTGTGGCGAGTTCGTTTATTTCAGGATAATTTGTATAAATGCAAGCGGATTTTTAGGGAGAATGTATTACACCACAGCGTTCGTCTAAGAAGTTCTGATGTTCTCTTAGTTCGCAGGAAGTGAATGTTATATTCAGATAAACGCTCTTTTGTGTAACAGTCGATAAGTATGTTATTCTTTGGCCATTGACATCAGAAACCGATTTACTTAAAATATTTAGCCGTTGGCTTATTGCGTAATGCTGTATCTCCTGATGGAAGTGCGCGAGTCTGATTTATTGAGAACCGGCGTAGGTCAGTTGATGAAGTGACAGAATGCGGTGAAAGACAGAAGTCCGATGAATGGTGGGGACGACGGCGCTCCTTTCCCCCCCCTTCCCCTCATGATGTATTACATCAGAAAGCGCCCGGAGTTAGTGCAGTGCATCAAGTGATTATCGATACCATCCTTTTTGCGAGCAGAATTGTTAGTTGGCCAGTGAAGAGGGGAATGTAGGGACAGAGGGACGCTGTAGGAGGAAGCTAACGATTCAAAAGTGCGTGATTTCAGGCTTCCGCCGCGAAGTGGCTGAGAACCTCACACTACTGGGTTTATTACGCAGCGAGTAGGCGTACTTTCTTACCACTACTTGCTGCGTTGTAGCCTAGAAGAGCGCCGTTCTCGACTCTCAGGTGGTTTGGACGGAGTTGATCCGTGGGTGGTCTTTCCGTGGCGACACTGTACTGTGAGCTGGTAGACCTAGTAATTGTCATTATTTTTGTTGCTGTGTCCGGTCCTACTGTTAACGTTGGTAGTAAAGCTACCGGAAGTTGTACATAGTCATGTATTGCAGGTGTACTGTGCACTGTAACTGTTACGTGTCACACACGTGTGCACATAAACTGCCAGGTTCATATTTTAACCCTGCTGAAATGTCACGAGTTCGTTACTTTTTTGGCGGATGCTTAAAACGGAAAATTGGGGATCTGGGTCTGCTTCTGATTAATCAGATAAGATTAAACACAACGAATGGCATATGCGCATATATCGTGGTTTTAAAACGTTACACTGCACTACCATAATCCGAGCATTATGGCACGCACATGTGTGACAGCAATGAAATGTAGTGTCGGAGACCCTGTGGTCCTTGGATTTTAGCGCACGTTATGTTTCGCATTGTTGCAGTGGACCTCAATCTCGCTCTTTCATTACGGTGTGTGTATTCCTTGCATATCTTGCGACAGGGGTACACAAACGTCCCAAAAAATCTAACACCCGCTTCACTACCCTACATGCAAGAAGAGTGACATGAAGCCATTTTCAAGTGAGACGTCCCGTTTGTGTCCAGTTATGTATGTGCGTGTGTGTGTATTCTATTGACATGATGCAAGTTATGCTGTCAGGCTGCACGTAGGAAAGACAGACGCACGGGTGACCTGGCGCCAGGGAATACTGCACCTCTGCTCTAAGCAAACGACGTAAGGATCAGTGAGCGAATGTTCGCAAAACCCGGTAGTAGCTGGGCAAGTTGCTTTACGTGTTACAGCAGCGCCTGTAGGCAGTAGGCCTATTGCTGTTGATAACGGCTTGAGTACAAAGCACTTGAACAAGTTGTTCGTGCGGGAAACAATAGACTAGGGTATCTGGTGGGCCTATTGCTTGGCCGATCGATCATTAATGTGACGGTAGAGACGCTGGTGGTGTCAGAGGTGGCGTACTTTCGTGTTTATTCCTAATGATCTATTGATTGGTCGTTAATGACAATGCCACTGTTTCCATCTGCCATGCAGAAAGAGAAACTCAGTGTTTTTGTGTTTAGAAGTCGAGGAACTGTCTGCTCAATGGGCTTTTCCCGTCTCTTCCTTCTACTGTCGTGCACCAGCACGATCAGACTAGCAATTTACTGGTCTCTGGGTAGGGTAATTGTAGATAATTTAAGGCCTCCTTCCTGGAGAATAGATCTAATTTGGCATTAAACACTCGTACGCACGACAGACTGTATAAGTACTACATATGTCAATAACTGCCCGTTCGTAACCTGGCGGTTATTACTATTTGTGGTAGACTGCGTTTGAAATATGATGGCGCACACGCAGAAACCAGATTTCGTCTTTCAGCGAAACGGACGAGTCAATTTAAATCGGCGGGTGCGTCAGTTCAGTCGACTACTGGCAGCCGAGGTGTGTGCATCAGCGGTAGTAATGCTGGATACACCGTGTTGTGAGGTAGTGTGAAGGGTACTGGCCACTCACTCTATTCGTCAGTTTCCCCTTCACTTCCCCTCCCGTGCGTTGCCGTGTGCCATCACATTTCAACTTGACTCTACTTAGAAGTTGGCTGTTGCGCATGCTTATGGAAAATTAAATCCAAAAGTGAGGATGGAACCTTTAAGTAGTCTAGAATTCGTCAGAAGAGAGATTCTCTTGGCTGCGACTTCGGAGATTCTGTTGCCCGGGGCGTGATTCCTTGTAGTCTGGCAGTTTGCTACCACGTTTACCTGATAATTCTGTTTTCGGAGTCTCAGAATAATGTACTGTACAGATGAAGGCAGTGGCTTCCTCCGAAGCATTAGTACCGGGCCATCAGAATACACGGTGTCACCCTGGGCAGCAGTATAAGATGATGTGTAGACAGTAGATGGCTTCTGTGAGATTGGAACTTCCCTCTTTTGCACGCGAAACAAGATTTTAATCTGCTAATACGACTTCGACTCGTTGTGATTGTTTTGATCACACTGAGAAATGTGTAGAAAGAAGCTGGTTCCCACTCGTGACCCCACCACATTCTCGAGTCAAGTTGCCCTCCGCTCTGTACCATGCATAATGAACGGATTGCTTCTCGTCTGCACTCCAGTGGTGTGTGTGGATGGTAGATTGGAAGGTTAGGTGGGATGTCAGTGTTAATTATTTCATTGAAAACGAAATGTTAGAAGGACTCGCTTTCAGATGCGAATAAAAAAAAACGGAGAGACACAGACGCGAATAAAAGTCAGGCACTAGGGGAGAGAGATCGCCCAAGAAGGAAACTAGAAGCTAGGGAGGGAGCTTGCAATTAAATAAGAAAGAAACGTGGAAGGAAAAGAAGCACACAGAAGGAAATGGATTGAAGAGTAAGAGATAGAGAAGGAAAGGAAGGACGGAAAGAAGTGACAGCAAAGGAAATAACAGATAAGGCAGAGAACAGAGAGGGAAGGAACTTTGAAGGCGAATGTAAACATGGGAATAAAAGGGGAAATTGCCTTTGGGACGATCCAAGAACGAACTTACAGTGCTCTTCGGAGTTAGGCCAAAGTGTATGTGGCCTTAGCTTTACTGACGTCACGGGCAGTGAATGCGAAATTTTACCTTTAGTCATACGATTTTTTTTTTTTTGACAAATACGAGTTCTTCACCATTCGAATATGCAATAAAAGAACGGCCCGTTACAGCGTGATAGCACTTTATTTCGGTAGACTGGATAGCTGTGGCTTGAACAACAGGACTTCGATTCTTGGCGTCGATAAACCTTTTTCTGCCCTTACACCGAGGGCAGCGTCTTGTTCAGTGAGTAACGCAAGTTGTGTCTGGGGAATGTAGTCCACAGTGTGCGCAGCAGGTCAGGATTTGGTCTTAGTACAGACTTTTAAGTATATATAGTGGTTTACCGCCGCGTTCGCATTCGCCTTATGGAGCGTTGCATGTATAACATGTGTAACATGTATAACATTTACTTGTCCTGTGCTGTAGCCCCTCGCCATCCGCTTTTTTTTCTAAGGCCCGAGATTAGTACCTATTTTTGTGTCTACGGATTTTAATGTGAGTGTACATCGGTGTCTTTGGCTCTGAGGCATCCATATTTGTTGAGGTAAAGTTAAAGTGATCCCATTACAGGCCCGGTTTGGCCCAGAAGGTGGGTAGAGGTATAACTATACTCTTCCACGACCACGGTACTAGAAGGGGGGGAGTGGTCAGCAGCACGCCCCGACCGCACTTTAACCCCTTGAAAGACACGGTACCCATTTTACAGGAGGCTGGGTGGGCTAAAGGGCCGGTCTGGACGTGCGGAAAATCTCGTCCCCACCGGGATTCTATCCCGGACCGTCCAGCCCGTAGCTCAGTCTGAGCTACCAGGCCCACTTATTTGTTGAGGGATGGCGTGTAATGAAATTCGTAACCACTGTGTATCCTCTCGGTTAATAGTACAGTGCGTCTTTTCATGTCTCATGTGTGTATTGCTTTTTTTTTTTTTATTTTAGATGCCGGACTGCTGGCTGGAAGTCAGTATTCGGAAGGTCCTGTGACCGGCCACCTCAGCACAGGGTTTTTTTGTTGTTGTTGGTTTCCCTGTGCCTAAAAACAAATGCTGAGATGGTTCTCAAGATTCCAAGTTGCCACCACATGCTTCTCATGTAGCCCTCCGACTTAAATTTAGTAGTAACCAATTTCATGTTTTGTTTACATGTAAAATAACCACTGCCACCGGGTAACAACCCAATTGCAGTAAATAAAAATATTATCTTTATATTTTAATTTATTTAAAATTTTTTATTATTATTATTTTTTTGTAGTGAAGCTTCGTCATTGAACTTTGACTGGTATTGGCAGTGATCGTTGTTATCCTAATCCTTTGGTCCAACTACTCCTGTCGTATTTCGTTAGCGAAAGGAATTAATATAACCCGCTTTATAGCTTTCGCCAATGCGGCTTTAAGGAACACTGCCGTATGTTAGGCACATAGCCTACAACATAGGTAGAGACAGTTTCGAAGTCCAGTTAGCAAAGTGTTGTATTCTCACAGTTTGTTTCTCCACCTCCACTCTCATCCGTGTTGCTGTTTCGTTTCTCACCTTCAGCGCTGTTATGTGTATTTTCGTCACTTGGCAATGTAAGCGAGACGCGGTGGGAACTGTGACGCCTGTTCCTAGGATCATCAATCTTAACTTAGCAACAAGATCACTCGCAACAATATCAGAGCGATATTACATGTAGCTAACTTCCTGCTGCTGCTGGTGGAATATTCTTGGTTCGTGCCGCATCAGGGTGACAAATGTTGTGAAGCAGCGAAGCTACACAACACGGTGACGCTTTCAATAGAACATGGGATTCGGTGTGTGTAACAGTGCTCTAAGTAAATTCACTCAACTCCCGGCCACGATACGTATCATGCATTTAGTTCTTAGTGCTCATTTTTCGAAGCCGATCGTTGTGTGCACGCGTTCGTCCAGGCGCATAATCGCGATGCGAATATTGTTCATACCATTCCACCCATTTTTGTGAAATTCGATACGAACCTTATGTCTCTACAGACCTGTTCGTTTTCGTGTTGTCACCGTTTACTACTACTACTACTACTACTACTACTACTACTACTACTACTACTACTACTACTACTACTACTACTACTACTACTACTACTACCACTACTACTACTACTAATAATAATATAATCATTACTTTAATATACTAAGGTATAATAATTAAGAACAAAAAATAGAAAACATGCATAATGGTAGATGTGGAAATACCAGCGAACAGAAATGTCGTGCACAAGGAAGCAGAAACGACGCTAAAATACAGGAGTTTATGTATAGAGATACTACGAACGTGAAACTTTAAATGTAGGATTATACCGGTCATAACTGGAGCCACCGGAATAGTAACAATAGGCTTGACGAAACATTTGGAGACCATACCAGGAAAACGTTTACGCACATCACACACAATGTGGAAAGTACTGCAGTCTGAAACTTGAACCCTGAGCGGTGGGCTGACTGTTGGTTCAAGGGAAGCACCAGGGAGAAAAGTCCCTGACAAGGGACGACAACAGCAGCAGCAGCAGCAGCAGCAGCAGCAGCAGCAGCAGCAGTAGCAGCAGCAGCAGCAGCAACAGCAACATGATAATAATAATAATAATAATAATAATGATAATACCATCAATATTGCGGTGTTGTAGGAACTACACCAGCTCCATTGAATGTACGACAGTACGTTCGTTCATAATAAGTTAGAGTCTGGAATTTTTGTCCGGTGATTGGTATTTGGTATTTGGAGAGAATTCAGTTTTTATTAAGGTAGTTTAAAGAGCCGCGACAAGGTAGTATCGTTGTATGTCTTGCCTTGGCGGCGTTTGCTGATTTGTCATTTTAACTTGACATGTGAAGTGTACTACATGCTGACAGTTAAAGATATCTACTAGTAGCCATTCTGGGCCCTACTAACTTGTAGTTTGTACAGCTAATGAGGATAATCTTATGGTACTGTGAACTACGTAATTCTGTGGTGAATCATTTCAATATTTAATGTGTACCAAGCAGCGGCGTGAGCGGATTGACCGCACCACGTGTATCTCCGATAATCGGGTACAAGTATTAGGTTGCAATGCTGGCAGAAGGGTTTTGAAGCCGCATTTCTTCTCGCTGAAACTACAGAGCATTTTAACCCTCGTTCATTGCTGAAATTTTTCGATTTGTCATGAGAGAAGTGGGAGGATTTTCTAGAACATTTACAAAGGCAGTCGACTTGGAAAAATAAAATTGAATGGTCATCACTGATCGGTTCCGACCCTGTAAACTTGTCAGGTTTCCTGCCGTCACTGTTTTAGCATTCGAAAGCGTCTAAGTCGACGTATGAAGTTGCTGACACCTGATTTCATATGATACGGTTACTGTTGTGGATTTGCTTTACTGGAAAATGCATGTGTTTTGTAGAGTTAGCGGTTCTCAGAGTCGTGTTTCTGAATGAACGAGTGTTACAGTTTGGGTGAGTCGTTCCCGACGTTTCGATGGATCATATTCCTTCTACCGCGATGACCAAACTCAGAGGTCCACAGTCCGGGTGCCTTATATTTTTGGTTCCACAGTATAGAACTTGCTTTATGTCACCTTCTGGCAGTTAGAATCCTAATGTTGCTCCTGGATTTATGGAAAATTTTGTGTACCAATACCCAAACGTATTGTTTATTATTTTTGCGCCGTACTTATTTTCCGTGGAAGAAGCCAGGGCATAGGAAACGCTTGTCTGTCATGCTGATTCGTAACGACTGATCGTCTGGAGGATTTCTAGAACGGTTGATTGTTAAGTGTCGCAGTACAGTCCGCAAGTCCCGAGTTGCAGTTCTGACAAGCCTTTCTTGTTGTGCGCTCTCAAGAATGTAGCATTCTTTAATTACCACACCATACGTGATTCCAGGCTTCCGCCGCGAAGTAGCTGCGAACTGCCCTCTTCTGTGTTATTACGTGGCGAGTAATGGTAATTTCTTACCGACGTTTTTGGACTACCTGTCGGTCCCTTCCTCAGGGTCCTAGTTTTGATTCGTGAACCCTGAGGATAGGCCCGATAGGTTGTCCTGAAACATTGGTAAGAAATTACCACTGTTCGCTGCGTATCAGGCCAGAATAGCGCAGTTCTCCACTACATACTAGTTCTGCCTTTGACGTGGATTCATTGCTTGTGTGGTAGATAGACTCTGTATGCTTTCTGTTATGGCTTTGATATGTCATTTTTTAGTTTATCGCGTTCTCGAGGGCATAAACCGTGCAGCGGTGCTTGCGAGGTTGATTACGAGTACTGACGTCGAAAACTGGAGGGCGGTGCCGATCGTGGTGTGAAGAAAGTGCGCAAAACGTCAAGACGGCTGTTCTCCTGCCAGCTTGGGAAGCGAAATCTGTGCGTAAGTGCTAGTCTGTGGTCGCCGTGGCATTTGGTGTTTTGTCGTATGGAAACTGTGTGTTAAATTTTGTTACAGTGCCACGTGTCGAATTTGGCAGTATAGGATGTTCGTTTCGGGATTTTAGTGGTTTTTGTCGTGTCGTGTAACATATGAATAAAGAGATTACTGAAATTGGCCACGATCTCGTCCAGAATATTGCTCTTCAGTTTAACGAACGCGATCTCTTGACTGCCGCCATTCGACGCTAAGTAACCACTGCAGGTGATACTGCTTAATTAAATTAATGATCCCTGCTTCCCAAAGAGACACCAAGTGTGCGCTAAGTGCTGTTGACCTTGGGGTAATATATGCATTTTAGTATGGTTAGGACGTTTTTCTTCTTTATGCGGGGTTCGTTTTTGTTGGTCCTACGGACGAGGGAAGCAAAACGCTGGCCGCCACTCTTGCTTTGAGGTCGCTTGTGGTATGTTAGGAGACCATTTATATCGGCTATAGATGTCGCGTGGTTTTGTAGAACCTCACCTTTTCTTCAAGAAGAAGAGAGGATGCCACATCGTATACATAAAGGACATATTGCATTTGGATTAAATTTCGACCTCGTATCTCCTTTGTGCACCGTAAAAGCTTGGCCGTATGTGATACAAAGAAAGCAGCACAGGTGGGAATGAATGCGAGGGGCTTGTGTGGGATGTAGGGTGTCTGTTGCGTGACGTAAGTCACCCTGCAATATTGCCTCGTTACTTTCAAGTATTATAATACCTGGCCATTATATGAGAGCGCATGGGAGTGATATTGTTTTTGTTATTTGTAGGTAGAGTAGAATTTATTTCCCTTGATCACACGTCATGTGACTAACGCCATCCCTATTGATTGACGAGGCACTAGTGGAAAGGCGAATTATTTTTCTTATGTTTTCTCCTCGGGATTTTGCGCCAGATACACTGTATTCAGACAGAATCGTTCACCCCCCCCCCCACACACACACACACACTACACCACACCACACCACATAGCCCCACATCGCACACACACACACACAGAGCAAAAAAACCACATCACAGACTCCACACACACGCGCACACATCGAAGAATATATATGTACGTCAACTGTGAGGTGTTCTACTCATAATAGGCTAATACTGCTTATGTAGTGAGCCATTGTTATGAGAGTTGATATCGATTTGATCTTTATGCGAAGTTTTGTTTGTTTTGACCAATGAGGTCTAACGTCAGTTATGACGGACGAGTGTATAGTCTCTTTACCGATTTCAATCGAAATACGTAGCCTGCACGTTTTATACTTTCGTCGAAAAGCATGTGGACGGATTAATTCGATAACTCGATAACCTCGTTATGCTTTAAATTTATGGTTTTTACGAGAACGCACCGATCGTGCTGTCTTGTTGCATTATGCGCCCCATTGTATATCTCACGAGTTGTGAGTACGATAGTACATAGGCCTACTGTTATTCTGTTACTGCTGTGCACGGTGCTGCGTAAGTTGTTTGAATTTAGCTGGTATGAGAAGCTACTCTGTCAAACTGACAAAAAAAATTGAGGCGTTGGGATTAATGATACTACCAAAAGACGTATAGACAGAATGGTGGTAGAGATTTTATAAAAACAAGATATTTGGGCCCACTGGGACGGAATTGTTCTTCAGTGAACAGCGAAGAGTATAAATGTTGGGGAAACAAAATTAAAGGATGAGCTATTGTCCGGCGAAGGGCATGTGTGCTTCGTTTGGGGTTGACCGTACTAGCGCCGTCGACTTGGAGTAATAGGAATTAACATATGAAGTGTCACGAAGCGGGATAATATTAAAACAGCATAAGAAATAACGCTCCAGGGTCTGGACTCGATAGAACTGACCCGCGATAGTGTCCAGTGGTGGCATTTTGAGACGCCTGTGATGGTCCTTTGGGGTTCGATGAAAGCAGAGGTATTTGTTGTATGGCTGTTTATGCAGCATGTTACAGGCACAGTTCAGGTTGTGTGAAGTAGGTCTTAGGAAGAAGATGTTTAGAAGAGACAGGGCAGCGAAACAACACGCACACTTCTAAATGTCTTACAAATGTTATCCGTTGAGGGGTTTGCGCTCATCGGTTTATGCTATTTGCCAACAGTTATGCGAGAAGGAAGTGCAAATATGGTTAGGGTCATTAGCAGCATAATACGCGCTGAACTTGTAGACGATGTTCTGCAGTCGTCAACAAGGTAAACGTTCCGGTACTTCCGTTACAGACGTGTACCCTACATTGCCCACGAGCCTTTCGTAGACCATTGTATATAAATGACGATTCTGCAGGCAGCATCCTGCCTGAGATTACAACGTAACTTGCAGAGAATAACGGACGTTTGTACTTGCACGACTGCGTCCATTTTTGTGCGGCGTCACCTGGCTCTCTCTTTAAAGTTTATATTTTATCATTGGTCTTTGAACCCTCTTCATTGTGAATTAAGACTGCCCCAAGTTACATTCACCGTTTTCGTATCCACGTTTTTTGCGAGTTTTTTTGTGCGCAATTAGTAAAACTAACGCTTATGGGAGGTTGGTGGAACTACTAGCCCACAGGTAAGCTAAGGTAAATTTAACCCTAGAACATGCCACGAAAGCCCAGGGGATGAGTAGAAGTATAGCTTTACTCTTTCTTTAACCTCGACGGTAGATGAGGTGAGTGTCCAATGGCACGCCCGGCCGCTTTACCCTCAGGAATGGCCCGGTATGCATTGTACAGGAGGCTGGGTGGGTCCCAGGGCCGGCCTGGACGGGTGCGGATAATCTTCGCTCCGTCCAGCCCCGTGCAGTCGCTGTACCGACTACACTTGTCAACAGGCCTACGCGTTATCTCGTAACGCACCGATCATATTGTACGAAATTCAGTGTTGTGGTTCTCCACCTGATATTATCGAACGTATTTTAATGTTGGCTCGTATCAGGAATATATAGTCTAGGCTTGTACATGAAGCTGACGTCAACGTTTGTATCGATTTTCTGCAAGACAATTCATCTTCCAAAACGCTAGTAGGTACGTGACATAAAATCCTCAAGTTTTATGTGTCACATTTTTATGTGTTGAACATTTGATGGCACTCTGTGAAAAACTGACAGTACACTGATGGCATTCAGTAAAGATTGATTGTTGGTTTGGAAAACACTTGGGAATAAGCGGAGTACTCTACCGTCATTTCTTGCGTCGAAGAACGAAACACCCTGGTCATGATAGCCAGTGTTCCATCAGCGATTCGAACTGGACATTTTCTGAAATGAAGTGCAGAGCGTTGCCACCACACATGCTTATTGTTGCGCTCACAGCAAGTGCTGGATTGTATAATGATACAAACCTGCTGTGCAATTGGCCTGCAGTTTGGTCCGTTCTTTCATGAGAAAAAAAATTAATCCCTTCCACACAAGCTTTGACGAGGGCGTAAGTCGAAACAGGGTGCAAGTAATGTTTCGTTTAATTTCCTTTTGGAGTTACACGATATAGAGTATATTATTGCACGTAAGTAGCGGAAAATAGCTCTAGTAAACGTGTAACAACATAGTATAAGTGTTTATGTTGGTAGTATGTCAAAGTTTGCACTATCATCAAGGTTTCTTGTTTTTCCCTTTTCAGGTAAGTCTGTGCGTCGTTTACAGACGAAAAGTACGAGGAGTGGTACAGCTGTGTAACTGCTTCGTTGTAAGTGGGTGCCATTTCTTTCCTATACCTATAACACTGTTGTTTTAACTTAATGGGGTCTATAAACTATATCAGGCACGGCTGGAAGACCGGGTGGCTTCGTCAGACATCATAAAGACCTGCTATAGAATGTGTAGAGGTTAGCCGAGCTCCTGGTATTGATGCTTTTGTGTTATTACGGTAGCAGGGGGTGGGTTTTTCCATTTTTTGTAGCGGCAGTGTGGGGTAGCTTCGACGTGTACGTGAGACAGAAGTTTGTGATATACTCGCCAAATGTTAATGCCGATGAAATGAAGCAGGAAGAGACCGGCGTGGCACGTGGCACGTGGCACGCATGGTATATAAAATGAGTGCAAACACAATTTTGTTGGGTATACCCGAAGGAACGAACCGCGCGGAAGAGCGATGTATAAGGGGCAGGATAATATTAAACTTAATCTTAAATGAATGGTATATGGTGTGCTCTCGATTCACCTGCCTCGGTATATGGAAGTAAGGTGGTTGTGGATACGGTAGTATACCCCCTGGCACGACAAAATGTTTGATTGTCTTGTCGAGGATTGCTGCGTGGCGTTAAAGTATGGTCGTTACGAGTCTGAGGCTTTCTGTGTTTCTGCATAACCTGCTGGTTTTGTAGGGTTAGTTGTTGGCCCCCGAGCAAACGCGTTTACAGCGATGAATTTATGCCCCAGGCAAGTAGTTATTTCGGCCAGGCAGTTTCGAAGTGTTCAGTTTCCCGATGTTATGTTATTTCCTGGCGCTGGAGGTCCATTAGCGCGTCGCCCAGTCTTGTTTTGGTTGAAACACTGAGACTCTTTAATGCCTTTAGCGGGAATGCAGCGAAGTCAGACATTATGGGTCCAGGGAAATTCGAAATCACGCGCCAGCGGTTACACCAGTTCCGTTACACTAACGTGTTTCATTGAAGTTCTTTATTTATTCTCATTGTTTGATTTAGTTGCAAGCCGTTAGCTTTATGACATGTAAATGAGTGTACTTGTGCCACATGTTTGTACAGCGTATCTGCTTATGGCAACAAAACAAATACTGTGGTGAGTGTGAAATGAGTCAGATTTACACAATCGTGACAAGGAACTAGTTCCTGTTGTCTTTTTGACGGCGTTTTGTTATGACTCAGAACACGTGGGATTGATACAGTTAATTTCGGTTCGTAGTGCCGGATCCAATGGTGGACGTGCCCACCTGCCTTTCTGTGCGACGTTTTTGCTTGTTTCATTTCCATCCCGTTCTAATAACACAGTGGTACTACAGAATGCACAAACCCCGCACTGTCTTCGATCGACAATTTACATTTTGCATTTGCGTTACAAGGGCTAATCTTGCAGTTCGCCCAGCATCGATAAGGAACATTCCCGACTCTTAAAGCCGCCTTTCATTGTCACATGACTCATTTAACTTGTGTTTCCTGGTCTTCCCATGCGCTTAAGTCGAAGCGCAAATCCTGATTATATACTAATACAGATGTTATTTTTATAGTGGCCGTGAATCGAAATAGTTTTGTTCCTCCCATGGCTGGACAGCCCTAGTGCTCCAGGGCGCCTCATTGTTGAGGTTTTGAAATCACACTCACACTCCTGTGGACGAGTCGCAGAGACCTCTACATGACAACACACAACACGCACAAGAAACAGACATCCATGCCACCGGCGGGATTCGAACCCGCAGTCACAGCAAGCGAGCGGTCGCAGACCCACGCCTCTGACCGCGCGGCTACCGCGATCGGCTGAAGCGAAGTGGTAACAGCTCTAGTAGTTACCGATATTTAAACGCCAATATTTAATTGTAAGGTGTGTAGTTGTGTAGCTGGTGAGAGGTGCTAGTCTAATAAATTATGCGTGTGGCTGTCTGGAGAGTGTGTCTTGTTTCCGTAAAAGGTAAAGTGATCCCGTTACAGGCCCGGCGTGGCCCAGAGGGTGGGTAGAGGTATAGCTCGACTCTTCCATGACCGCGGCGCTAGAAGGTATGAGTGGTCAGCAGCACGCCTCGGCCGCACTTTACTCCCAGGAAAGACCCGGTACCCATTTTACAGGAGGCTGGGTGGGCCCCAGGGCCGGTCTGGACAGGCGCAAAATCTCGTCCCCACCGGGATTCGATCCCGGACCGTCCAGCCCGTAGTCAGTCGCTATACGGACTGAGCTACCCTTCCCACTCTTGTTTCCGTGATAGTTGGAAATGTTAAACTCGTGGATATTCCACGATGTTTATTCTTGGATTGGATTATCGGTAATGTAAGAGATTATTTATAATACGAAGCCACTAAGAGAATTCCGTTGGGTTTTAAGATCCTCTCAGTTTTTAGAGGTTATCTAAAGTTCCATAAAATACGTAAATAGATCAAGGCCAAACTTCTGCAGCTTGTTAAGTTTGCGTGTTGTAAGTCACTGGAGATACAAATACCGTTCGTTCTGACACTGCAGGTTCCAATTGTTAAGGAAGGTACATCAGCTTCACGGCAGTATAGGGTCACTTCGAAAAAGTGGCCGAACATTTATATCAATCAATCAGCTTTCCTTGTAGGAAACGTGAACATTTGTTTTCACAGGCGGCTTCTTTGCAAATTTACGCGCGCGTTGCTTAAATGTTGTTTGTTGCCTTTACAATTGAGTTCGTTTCTTGTGACATCGAATGTTTTTTTCCGACATTGTTGAGAGAGACGGTCTGCTGGCTTACATGGCAGTGTACGTATAACGTAACTTTGAGGCGCGTTCGTGCAACCATTGCTGCCATGGAGAAACAATTAATATTTTGAGTGTGTGTTTGTAGCCTTACTTATCAGGCATGCAATGCACATACGCCATATTGTCGTCTGTGACCTCTCCTGCTCTGCAGTATTTTTCCACATTATCTCATAAACGGCACGATTTTCGAAAAGAAGTTATGGAACATAAAATGTGTGTTTTTATTTTCTCTACAAGTTTTGTCTGAAAAATTTCCCATTCCAAGAAAACCTGAGTATGATGTGATCACAAAAAGTGTATTGGTCGTCGTTCAAAGATACCGTTATTTGTCACATTTTAATGAGACTTGAATTTTCTCGGAAGATTTTCGAAAAATACCCAGATATCAAATTTCATGAAAAGCCGCCAAGTTAGAGCGGAGTTGTTCCATGAGGACGGACAAACTAACATGACGAAGCTGGTAGTCGCTTTTCTCAGCTTTACGAGCGCATTTAAAACCTAGGCGTAGTATGGTCGAAGTTGGTGACAAATTGTGACTGCGATAGAGACGTGCGTAATCTAATTGTGAAGGTATTCGTGCTTCATAATCTGTTTTTCATTTTAAACCTCACCGTACTGTAACACAACCACGAAACAACTTGCAAATTACAAAGACCAAAGTTTTGGGATGTTCAAATTCACGATATTCCGTAGTAAGAAGGCTTTGTTACTTGTACGGTTGTTGGGTATTTCGTATACGGGTCTTATTGCCGTCAGAAATTCATACCTAATTTTGGGCAGAAGCCCCAAAGGAATAGAAAGGGGGGGGGGCGGAGAAGACGCTTAGGAAATTTAGGTATATTTAGTTGCGTGATTTGAAAATAAATCTTACGGAAATATAGATGGAGCATATGGACTAGTCCCATCTAGCTCAGGTGAGGGGCCAGTGGCCGGCCCACTGAAGCAGGAAGTTCAAAGAATTGCGCGACCGTATCCGGAAGGACACTGGCTCACGGGGCGATGTAGTCGAATTGTTGCTCTGATAACGTGGCGTTGTGCTGCTTATGCCCCCATGAACTGCAGGGTACGTCTCACTTCACTTTGGTTCGTCAGTTGCTTGCTTGATGGCTTTGGGTATATCGATTTGTGGCGCGTATTGCAAGTGCTTTGTTTTGTCGCGTGACCGACTAGACACAGAAAATGATATACACTAGTTTGTGTAGTGCTTGGAATTCTGCGACGGTTCCCACGAAATGTTCAGTGGTTGGCACACTCGAATGCTGAAATTCCACGGCTTTATTATCTGAAATTACATCGAACTGAAGTGCCTGGTCAGAATTAGCCTAGAGAATCATTTCATTTCGGTGCCGCGCAGCGAGGCAATCGATGTAGCTGTTACCTGGAACCGAACGTGGGGACGAAAGATTGTTCCGTACAACAACTTGCAAGTGGCTAGCGGAATCCACGCACTTGCTTGATGTTCTTTTCGTAGGTTTGCCATTCTGAGCAGCTTTCTTGCGTCACATTTGTAGTCGTGTGCGGTGATAACCATCTGTGTAATGTGGGTGTATTGTTCTCAGCGTTGTGGCCTGGGTAGGTAGGAGAAAGAGCCGGGATCGCCACCAAGGCCGTGCTGGATACATTAGCTCAATACCCCGCCCTTCTGTTCATTCAAGTTGAATGCAACAGTTTCCTTTCAAGCCATCAGGTTACCTTCTGTATTAAATGTTGGCGATTTTTACATCTCCTTCATCACTATATAACCGTTGTGATTGGAGAAGTTTTGTGTGTACACCAAGTTCAAGAGATGAACATGACATGTCAGATTCGGATGATCAGTTGAAGAAACAAACACCCTATTTCTCAAATACGATCTATGGGCCAAGCATTGTGGTTATCTGCTTGTCGTTATGCGAGATTTTCGTTGAATTATTAGTCTGATTTATTGGTTCTTATAAGTCTCAGTGATTTACCGCAGAGAGCGTTTGTTAGGCCTCACGCGTATTTACGGGCAGTTTTCTTCTACGTGTATATGGCAGTCGTTGGGTGGGCTGTGTGGTTCAGAAGGATCCCAGTTTGTCACGCAATGGATATAATTTTAAGTCTGAAGAAATCTACTTTCGAGAAATGCAGTTGTTTCTGCGACATGCTTAGGCTTATTTTTACCGATTCTTGTAATACGCTTTGGACACAATTTAATTGTAGGGCTCAACGAAATGCGCGTTTATTGGTTCTGACGGTGACAAAATCTGTGCGTGCAGTTTGTCTCATTTTTATAAGCCGATTTTCAAAATGCCGTATGCCAACTGTACTGCTGTGCAGCTTGGGTTTTGCCGTTTGGGTGAGGGGTGGAGCTATTCCCGTGTTTGTGATTTCCTGGTTTTCCTAAATATTTCAGCCTGGAACATTCTGATACGTTTGTAGCTTGTACAGGAGTTTGTTTTAACCTGCTTCCGTTTACTGAAGTGTGGTAAACATTAAATTAACTGCATCGAGGGTAAAGTAATGGTATCATCTGATGTTGTAGCGGGTTGGGACTACTAACACACATTTTAGATATTTGCCGGATCTTCATTGCAACCTGAATTTTCATATAATAGCTTGTTACGAGCACATATTGTAGGCAGTAGCAAGTTAAATTAAAGGTGAAGGTAAAGTCTACCCTAGAACAGGTTACGAAGGCCTAGAGGGGGAGTAGAGGTATAGCTGTACTCTTTCTTCAACCTCGGCGCTAGATGGGGTGGGTGGTCAACGCCACGCTCCGTCCGCTTTACCCCCGGGGAAGACCCGGTGCGCACTTTATGGGTGGCGGGGTTCTAGCCAGGGCCGGCCTTGACGGGTGCAGAAAATCTCGCCTCCACCGGGATCCGATCATCGGACCGTCCAGCCCGAAGCGCGTCACTATACCGACTACGCTATTCCAGGCAGTAGCAAGTAACCATATCATATGGTAAGGCGGTACATTTTCGATACTGGTACAGTGATGGTCAGTCTAAGGATTAACGATTTTTTTCTTGTTTCATAATGTTGGCAGCACTAACCTGACTGGTGGCGTGATGCGGACAGCTTGTTGAATCATCTGTGTTAATTTTTTTCCACGGAGCAGTTTGTGTTTCAGTGCTGCAATTTTTTTTCTCGAGGGAAGTTGAGCACTGCTGCTTCGCCATTTGCCCTGTTATAAGACTTGTGTCTAGTGTTTCAGTAGTAATCGAGGTTGTTAGTGTTAGGTCAGAGCGAAACTTTTTGTGTGCGCGCTTCCAAATATCCCCTTACGGTTGGTCTTTGTGACAGTTAGTGCCTCCTCCTCTTGACGTAGTTGGTGTTACTTGGTCATTTCTTCTATTGTACCTCGGGTACTTTTTCGACCAAGGAAATGAAAAACAAAATCATCGGTCCTCCTCACCGAGGATCGAAGTCTTGAAGAAACCCGAAATACGTCTATCCAACATGGACAAAAGGAGCAACCAATGCGTAAAGTAGTCCTAATCTTGTAGGTTCAAGAGCAGAAGAGAGACTCGTTAAAAAAAATTGCCAGACAAGGATGACGGGCGTCATCGTTGCTTCTTAAACTATTATACTGCCAAATCCACGAAAAAAGATGAGTGGGTGTGTTGCCAGAAACGTAATGTCTGGTACCACGAAATGTGCGTTGCTCCGAAAGGCAAGAGCCAATTTACTTCTGGTAGATGCCACTTACTGGAATTGTATCACCAAGTGATCGGAATTGTACTTACGGAGGTACATTTTCGATCAAGTGTAATGAGTTTTCCAGGTCTTTAATTAATTACACTATTAAACACTTCTATACGAAAAAAAATGACATCAAGCTACACAGAACATGTTTTATCACCGATACTTTGTCTTGTTCATGCATTTTACACGGTAAAGTATGTTTTGCCTGAAATTTTCGGAATTGTACCACCTTACCATATATTGTAAATATTAGCCGGATACCACGTAGTGTATTGTAATTCGTGAATTTACCTGCCTCGTACCTTTTTGAGGGACCTTGTGACGCGTATAGTTGGTCAGAGTTGGCCAAGAAATTCCTCTCCTTTAATTGAGCCCGAAGTTGCATTTGGGTGTTCACCGGACACTAATACAGAAACTGTAGAACTGCTCAACCCTTAGCACGTATAATGTGGGCAGCTGCGGAATACTAGTACAGTAGCCAGGTGCGAGTAGAGAAGGACCGAAGAAAGTCTGACATCCGTGCACGGAGAACCACCAGAGCCTGTAATTATCAGTGGCAATGAGTCCTGCAGTGGTAGTGGTGTGTTGGAGGACGGGAATTTTCTAAACTCTTCTATTCTAATGTTTTCATAAGAATTAGAAGTTTCATTTGCTGAGATTATCCACACATTCCGTAGAGACGTATTGTTACTAAAGTTCGTAAACGCTTTCATTTTTAATTTTTTTATTGTGTTTGAATAGTTGTACTGAATGTCGCGGCATATCTTTTAGCCAGGATTTCATTTGTGGCCTGAATTTTTATATTCAATTAGACTCTGTGGTAACGCGGTCAGTTGTAGCATCAACTGGTAGTTCTTACAGCTGACGTTCGTAGATTTCCAGACACTGCATACTTAGAAGAGTGTAAGGGAAATGATAAGAGCGTTTCACAATTGTCACCTGTCACACAAATTACGCTGGTGTGTCTCGTGTGTGCTGTGTTGCGACAGTGCCGGAAACCGTTACGAAATGCGCATTTTAATGCGGCTTGTTATATGCCTTGTCTTCACAAAGCGCACTTCGTTGTATTTTGCAGAAGTCTTATGCCAGTACTGCTCGTAACGTGATGATCTTTGGATTGTCCTGATATTGACCACTTTTTTTTTTTTTTTTTTTTGAATGTAAAT